>JAESFY010000051.1_pt1 | contig 130070 bp, 123 predicted proteins | sample 9266201 | NCBI WGS metagenome assembly JAESFY01 (sample SAMN14515071, study PRJNA621656) | algae metagenome | isolation source: Nodosilinea sp. WJT8-NPBG4 and co-occurring heterotrophs from soil, lower... | place: USA: Pinto Basin, Colorado Desert, California | collected 2006-05-27 | reverse complement strand
TTTCTTTGCCAAGCTCAAGCAGTATCGAGCGATTGCGACCCGCTACGACAAGTTAGCCGAGACGTTTCTCAGTGCGATTTATATGGCAGCTGTCGTCATCTGGCTTAATTGATTACACGCCCTAGGTACTGGTAAAGGGTTTAAGGTCTAAGGCCAACTTCGAACCTTAAACCCTTTACCTTATGCCTTTCACCCCAGTGCCCCGACTTCCAGGTGCGGCAAAAATCGTCGTCTAGGTGCTTAGGCCAGAGCGGCCTTGAGGCTTTGGCAAAAGTCGGCAATGGTTTGCAGGGCGACCTCGGGGGTGTCGGCGGCTAATCGTTTGACAAAGGCGCTGCCCACAATCACGCCATCGGCCCCCCAGGCCTTGAGCTGCTGGGCTTGGTCGGGGTCAGAGACGCCGAAGCCGACGCCCACGGGCTTGTCGGTGGATTGTTTGAGACTGTCAATCAGGTCTTTGACGCGGCTTTGCAACTCGCTGCGGACGCCGGTGACGCCGGTGACACTGACCAGGTAAACAAACCCCTGGGCTTGGGCGGCGATCGCCTGAATGCGATCAGGCGGCGAGGTTGGCGCCACCAGCAGTGTGACATCAATATTGGCGGCAGCGGCCCCAGACAGCAGCGCATCCACCTCTTCAAGGGGCAGGTCAGGCACCACGAGGCCAGCGACTCCGGCCGCTGCCAAATCGGCCATAAACTGCTCAATGCCCCGGTTGAGAATAGGGTTGTAGTAGGTAAACAAAATCAGCGGTGCCTGCAGCGGCGGCTGAAGCGCTTTCACCATGCCAAGGACGGCGTCGAGAGTTACTCCATGGCCCAGGGCGCGGGTAGCGGCTGCCTGAATCACCGGCCCGTCAGCTAAGGGGTCGGAATAGGGCACCCCCAACTCAATGAAGTCAGCGCCATTTTGGTCGAGCACCCGCAGGGCCGCAGCAGTGGTGCCGAGGTCAGGATCGCCAGCGGTAATAAAGGGAATCAGGGCGCATTCGCCCCGCGCTCGCAGGTCACGGAAGCGATCGGAAACAAGGGCCATAGCAGGGTACCGAAGACTTAGTCCAAAGAGGTTGAGCAAATCGCCCAATAGAGCACTCTAGGGCAAGAGGGGCACTACGTCTATGGTTGAGGGTTTAAGGTTCAGGGGTCAAAGGCAAGATGTGGGGATTTCACAGGTCTAACCCCTGAAGAACACAGGTCATGCCTTACTCGTTGCTGCCTTCATCGAGCTTGTCTTGCAAGGCGGCCAACTGTTCGGGGCTGAGCTCATCAAGGCGTTGCTGCAACACGGCCGACTCGTAGTCTTCCATCTGCTGGTTGAGGGTCATGTTGTGGGTGACCACCCGCAGCAGATAGCTGGCTAGCCAAGCCACTAGGCCGCCCACCATCACCACCTGGCTCCAAATGCCAGCGTTGATGCCGTCTAGGCCAAACAGTCGAAAGCCCAGGAACAGCCCGCCCCCGGCCAGGAATATGCCAATGCCAATGGCGATTACGTCAATCCGTCGCATAACCCCCTAAGCCTTGAGGTTGCGGGGCTGAGGACGAAAATTTAAGAAGGGGCTAAACAGCAGCATGCCGGGGAAAAAGACAAATACCAGCCCGTATAGCAAGGTGCGTTCGATCGATCCGGCGATATACCAGCGCTGCCGCGCGTAGAAAATCAGCGCTAGGGGAATTACCACCAGGTAGACCCCAGCAATGCCGGCGTACGCTCCCGCCGCCAGTAAAAAGTCGTTTGATAGCGCTGGCATTGTCATGGCAATTGTCCACTCACCTAACTGTAAAGCCTGAGGGCTTGGGCGCAGGGCTTGTTTAGCACTCTGCTTACCCCAAATCATAGTGCTTCTTCGATGATTGTAAAGGGAAAACTGATTTGCGGCCTTAGGTCACTCGCCCGCTGCCTGCACAGAGGCGCGATCGCCCGTTCTCACCAATCCCCCTTGAAGCACGCGCGCGTACAGCCGACTGCTGCCAGGGTTGTGCTTTTGGCTGATGCGGCTAAAGCGGCGATCGCTAAACCACCGCATGATGGTGCGGCAAGGGACGGCATAGTCGGTAATTTCGAGCCGCACTTGGTCGCCCAGGCAAAGTTGGCTACCTGGAGCCAGCTCGTTCCAGGCCAATCCAGCCAGGGTGAAGTTTTCCCCGACGCTGCCGGGGGCGATGGGATGCCCCTCCTGCTGAAGTCGTTCAATCACCTCTAGGGACCAGAGGCAGAGGGCGCGATCGGGGCCACCGTGGAATTTAAGGTTTCGCTGGCGATCGCCCTTCAGACCAGCCGCAGTCACCTCACCAGCGGGCACCGGCAGCTTCGGCACCCCGCCTAAGGAAATATTGATTTGGACAACTCGACCGGTAGGCGTCATTGGCTTAGCAGCCCTCCGTGGGAACAGACCTTACAAATAACCTCTGTGGTACGTTCTAGCTCAAACTTACGGGAGAGGATTTTTGTTACCTGCCTGAATTTTTAGCATCGGGGATTGAGTGTCGAACTAAGGAAAATCCGGATGCCTTTGCGAATCTTCACACAATCTTTGTGGTATTCACGGATGACCTTGCTATGATTTGCCGAGCTTGACAGCTAAATGTAAGTCTTTCGACTGATGACATTGGCTGTTCAACCATCGACGGGTGATGAAAGGTGTTCCTCTGGCTAGTTCAGGGGAGCACCAGTGGTGTGAAGAGTGGTCTCAGAGGGGTGGTGTGAGACGTAATCAGCGACGACTGTACCGGGGGCTGCTGTTCTGGCTAGCCCTGGTTTTAAGCTATTTTCTAAGCCATGCAGTGCCACCATCGACGGTGGCGCAGGCTCAGAGTCAAATTTTTGTTAACCAGGCTTCAGCTCAGTTTGTGGGTCCCAACGGGCCGGCTACTACCGTCTCTAACCAGACAGAGGTCAGCACCCTGACGCCGCCAGGCCCGCCACCAGGCCCGGAGCTACCGCTGCTGCAAATTACTAAAACCGCTGACCGTGCCGCTGCTGAGCCCGGCGATGTGGCGATTTATCGATTGCTGGTTACCAACCTCTCGACGACCCAGCCGGCCACGCCCCTCACCATTACTGACCAGTTGCCCCTGGGGCTGCTCTACGTGCCCAACTCGGTGGAGGCGACCCCGCAGCAGCCAACCCAGGTAGTGGCCACCGACAGCAGCTTAACCCTGACCTTTGCCTCCTTAGGCCCTGGGGAGTCGGTGTCTGTCGCCTACGGAGTCTTGCTGACCCCCGACGCCGTACGCGGCAACGGGCGGAACATCGCCCAGGCTTCGGCCCCCGGCTTTACACCGGTAACCGCCGCCTACCAGATGACCATTCGTCCCGGCATTTTGGCCGACTGTGGCACCATTCTGGGTCGGGTGTTTGTCGATAAAAACTTCGACGGTCAGCAGCAGCCCGGTGAGGCTGGAGTGCCTAACGCCGTAATCTTCATGGACGATGGCAACCGCATTTTGACCGACCCTGATGGGTTGTTCTCGCTGGCCAACGTGCTGCCAGGCTACCGAGTTGGCACGCTGGATCTCTATAGCCTACCGGGCTATACCTTAGCTCCCAACCTATATCGCATTGAAGAAAATAGCGCCTCCCGCTTTGTGCGGTTGTCGCCGGGTGGATTAGGTCGAATGAACTTTGCCGTTACACCAACCTTTGGGGAGGAGCAGTCATGATGCCTCTGTCTTCTCGTTCGCTGGGGTTGGGTCTGTTAACAACCCTGGCTGGCTCGTTCGGTATCTTGCTGCCCAGCTATGCCGCCCCTGGAGAACTGGGTACGGCAGCCGATCTGGAGATCTCTGGTGGCCCCAGTACAGCGGTGCAATCCGTCGTCGAACCTACGGCGGCCGAGCCCAGCGCCATCGAAACACTAGAGTTACCTCTGCCAGAGTCACCACTGACGAACTCTGAGGTGGTCGTGACAACGGCTGCCCAGCCCTGGGCCGATTCAACAGCGGCGATCGCCGCTGCCACCGTCCTGCCCTCAGGCGATTTCCCTACGCCTGACACCAATGCTCTGCCCGGGGAAGGTGGGGTGCCCCTAGCCAACCGCAGCGAAAACTCCGAGCTATTTGAGTTTCAGTTTGGTGGCGACCAGCTGCCGCTCAACCCGCCCCCTACCCAACCGCTGCGGCCGGTTGTGCCCCAGCCCGAGGTGGCCGCTTACAGCATTACCGTCGAGCCCGATCGCGATATTCAGATACCCGCCAACGGGCGATCGGCGCTGACTCTGGTAGGGGCCGTCACCGCCGCCGAGGGCGCTCCTCTAGAAGACAATGTTGTAGTGACCCTGACCAGCAGCGCTGGTGAGTTTATTGGGGCTGACTACGACAGCGATCGCAGCGGGTTTCAGGTGCTGGCTCGGCAGGGGCTATTTGAGGCGCGGCTGCGATCGACCCTCGATGCCCAGTCCGTTACCGTGCGGGCCATGGTCGACTCTCGCACCTTGCGCGAGCTTGATCCCACCCTGCGAGAGAGCTATCCCGCCCTAGAAGCCATCACGCAGGTGAGCTTCGTCACCGATCTACGCCCCACCATTATTTCTGGGGTCGTCGATTTCCGTGTTGGCCGGGGTGGCACCAATCTGTTGAGCAGCTTCAGAGACTTTCTCAGCGTCGACTCCCTCAATCAAGACGTTGAGGTGAGCTTTACCACCGGGCTGTTTGCTACGGGTGCCCTCGGCGATTGGTCATTTACCGGGGCCTACAACAACACCCGGGGCCTCAACGATCGCTGCGATGGCAACAGCCTCTACCGCGATGTGCAGGCCTGCGACCAGACCTACCCCGTCTACGGCGACAGCTCCACCACCGACTTTCTCACGGAGTCGATTGATAGCCTCTACCTGCGCTTTCAGCGCGACTCCCTAGCTCCCGATGCCGACCCCGACTACTTCATGTGGGGCGACTACGGCACCCAGGAGTTTGCCGGCGAGTCACAGCAGTTTACGGCTACCGTGCGCGAGCTGCACGGCTTTAAGGGCAACTATACCTTTGGCAACGGCCTCCAGCTGACCGCCATGTATGGCGACAATGTGCGGCCCTTCCAGCGGGATACCATCGCCCCCGATGGCACCAGCGGCTATTACTTCCTGTCGCGGCGACTGGTGCTACGGGGCAGTGAAAATGTGTTCATTGAGGCCGAGGAATTTAACCGCCCTGGCACAGTGATAGAGCGCATCCCGCTCTATCGCGGCGTCGACTATGACATCGACTACGATCGCGGCACCTTGCTCTTTCGCCAGCCGGTGCGGGCCGTCGACCTCAATCCCCTGGGCACCACCCTGGTGCGACGCATTGTGGTCAGCTACCAGGTTGACGATGCTTCGGTGCGGGGCAGTCTCTACGCGGGGCGCTTGCAGTACCGTCCTCAAGGCGACAGCGGTGGTGTAGTGGGGGCCACCCTGCTGAACGAAAACCAGGGAGCCCAAGACTTCACCCTCTACGGATTTGACTTTCAGTGGCCCCTAGGCGATCTGGGCCAGGTGACGGGCGAATATGCCCGCTCCTCCTTTAATACCGGGGCCACCAATAACCAGGGCAATGCCTATCGCGTTGAGCTAAGCGCTACCCCCTTTGATGGCATCACTGGCCAGGCCTACTACCGATCTACCGATAGCGGGTTTAACAACACCGCCACCAGCAGCTTTAGCCCCGGCCAGACCCGCTGGGGGGCTCAGGTGCAGGCCCAGGTGGGGGCGCAAACCCAGCTGCGCGCCCTAGTTGATCAAGAGCGCAATGTGGGCAATGCCGTAGCCGTGCAAACTACCGCGATCGGGCTGTTTCAGCCCGGCTTCAACCCGGTGCGGGGCGGGGTCGTTGACAATACCCTCACCGAAATTCGTGCCGGTGTTGTGCAGCAGATCGGCAGCGCCACCCTGGGAGTGGACTTTGTCAATCGCTCCCGCGAAGACCGCCTGACCAACTTCTCTACCGACGCCAACCAGCTAGTGTCGCGGCTCAACCTACCGCTGACCGCTACCCTGAGCGCCTTAGCCCAGAGTGAGATCAACCTGAGTGCTGGTGACCCCCTCTACCCAACCCGCAATACCGTTGGTCTCGAGTGGGCCGTGCAGCCCGGCGTCAGCCTGCGGCTGGCCCAGCAGTTCCTAACGGGAGGGCAGGGACCGGGTTCAATCACCAGCCTCGACACTATTGTTGACTACCAGCTCGACGACAACACCACACTGACCAACCGCTACTCGCTGTTGGGGGGCTACAACGGCATTACTGGTCAAGGGGCAGTGGGTCTAAACCACCGACTGACGCTGGCCCCCGGACTGCGAGCTAACTTTGGCTTTGAGCGCATCTTTGGGGACGCTTTTAACCTCACCGGATTGGGCCAGCAATTTGCCCAACCCTATGCGGTAGGCCAGGGGGCCTCGAGCCTCGGGCTTCAAGCCTCCACCGTGTACTCAGTTGGATTGGAGTATACCGACAACCCGGACTGGCAGGCCAGCGGCCGCGTTGAGTATCGCGACTCGCCGGGTTCGAGCAACCTAGTGCTGGGTGCCGCTGCCGCTGGGCGCATTACCGATGCACTTACTGGCCTAGCCCGCTTTGAGATGGGCAATTTTGCCAACCAGACACTTACTGACCAGCTGGGTGATTCCAGCACCCTGCGGCTGGGGTTGGCCTACCGCAATCCAGTGAGCGACCAGTTTAACGGTCTGCTGAGCTACGAGTTTCGTAACAACCCCAGCAGCACCCCCAATAGCATCTTGCAGGGGGTTAGCTCAGAGGCCCAGGACCATACCCTGTCGCTGGAGGGCATCTATGCCCCCAACTACCGGTGGGAGTTTTACGGTAAGTACGGCCTGCGCTACAGCACCGCTAACCTAGCCCAGGACATTGGCTTCTCGAACAGCATTCACCTGGCCCAGGCGCGGGCTACCTATCGCTTTGCCTACCGCTGGGATGTGGGGGCCGAGGTGCGCTGGCTAGGACAGCCGGTGGTCGGCTACAACGAAACTGGCTTTGCCCTGGAGGCGGGCTATTACCTGACTCCCGATGTGCGGCTGGGGCTAGGCTACAGCTTTGGCGGTGCCAGCGACGGCTCCTTTGTGGGCGGCGGTGGCTATCGATCGGCCAGCGGCCCTTACTTTGGCATTACCGCTAAGGTGAATCAGCTGTTTAACCGCTTTGGGGTACAGCCGGTGTCGCCACCCCAGCAGCAAGAGTCTTACGTGGATGAGGCGGCCCTGATCGACAGGCCCGAGGCCGACGCAACGGGCACTGCCCCAGGAGGTGAGGAATGAATCAGCGGTGGTGGATCGGATATAGTGTGTTCGCTCTGGGCCTCCCAGCTGTGGGCTTGGCGATCGCCCCGGCCCTGGGGCAGTCAGCTCTGGCGGCCTACAGCATGCGGGTAACCAGTGGCGACGATGGGCCGGTGCAGCCCGACCAAGGACTGACGCTACGAGAGGCGATCGAGCTGGCCAACGGCACCCTCGCCCCTGAGCAACTGAGTGAGGCAGAGCAAGCCCTAGTGCAGCCTCTGCCGGCGGGGCAAGGATCGCGGATTGGCTTTGACCTACCGGTAGGTCAGACCACGATCGCGCTGGTGGATTTGTTGCCCGAGATTGTCGCTCCAGAGCTGGTGATCGATGGCACTACCCAGGCAGGCTACGACGGGTCGGCCACCTATGACCCCAAGTTTCCTGCTGCGCCAGCGGTGAGCCTGACTGTGGCAGAGGGCCGCGAGGTGGCTCGCGGCCTGACCATTGCCGCCGATGGGGTGACGGTGCGGGGGCTAAGTTTGTATGGATTTCGCACCAGCGATCGCGCCACTAAAACCACGCCACCCTCGGATATTTTTGTCAGCGCCCTGGCACCCCCGGTCGACTCTAGCCCCCTCAGTCCGGCCCTGGAGCTGTTTCGGCTAGACCAAGCTGACCTGGCCCCACGTGGGGTCGTCATTGAGCAAAACTGGCTGGGGCTACCGCCCGACGGCGAGTTCCCCGCAGTGCCTTCGGCCTTTGGGGTAACGGTGTTTAACGCCGTGGAGACCACGATTCGCAACAACCGCATTCAAAACCACGATGGCAGCGCCATCATTACGGGCTTTCGGGCCGATGGCTTGCAGGTGAGCGAGAACGCTATCATCGGCAACGGTCTGGCCGGCATGCCCGACGCCATTCGATTGGAGGGTACCATCGCCTCCAGTGCCATCACCGATAACCTGATCTGCGCCAACGACGGCAGCGGTATCTATTTATTTAAGCCGGAGGGGGCCACCGAGATCTCGGGCAACGCCATTCAGTACAACGGGCGGCGGTTTGAGCGGGCGGCGGTGTATCTAATGGGCAGCGATCACGAGCTCAGCGACAACTTTATTGGCTACCAGCCTGGGCCTGGGGTTGCGGTGACGGCCTACCCCCTCAGCCACCGCAACCAAATTCGCGGCAACCGTTATGCTGAGCTGGATGGCCTGGCCATTGACCTCAACACCCAGGGCAACACAGAAGTCCAAGACTTCCAAAAGGGGGATGGGCCAAACCCGCCGCGCAACTCGCACCACCGCCGCCGCGAGACCGGCAACGCCGCCATCAACGCCCCTCAGTTTGACGCCTATAGCTTTGTCAGCGGCGCAGCGGAGGTCACCCTCACTGGCACCGCGGACCCTGGCAGCGAAATTGACCTCTACCGAGTGGCGGAGCCAGGCTTTCCTTACAGTCCACTGACTGAGCCACTGGGGACCGTGACTGCCAGCCCCGAGGGCACCTTTAGCGCCAGTCTGGCGCTGCCGCCAGGGACGCGGGTGAGCGCGATCGCCAGCGACCCTGAGTGGGGCACCTCCGAACCAGCTGCGGTGGCGGCCGTGCTCGCCGCCGACGGTACCCAGCCGGACCTGCCTGCCATCCCGGTGGAGCCGCCTAGCTGCAATCCACCCACGCCACCGCCTGCGCCCGTTGATCCGCCGCCGCCGCTGGAACCCCTGCGGCTTGAGATTCCGCGCAACATTCACTTTGCCCTCGATCGCTCCAATATCAGCACCGAGAGCGCCGGGGTGCTTGACCAGATTGCCGCCGCCCTGCTGGAATATCCCGTCCTCACGGTGGAACTGCATGGCCACACTGACCCCCGCGCCAGCGTTGCCTACAACCTGGCCCTGAGCGAGCGCCGTGCCCTGGCCGCCCGCGACTACCTAATTCGCAAAGGGGTGCCCATGGAGCGCATGCGGATCGTGCCCTTTGGTGAGGCCCAGCGCCGCAGCGAGGGCAGCGGCCGGGTGGAATATGCCCGCGATCGCCGAGTTGAGTTTATCTTCACCGACGTGCGTGGTCTCGATATCATCTTCCTGAACCAAGAGGCCGACCTCCAGCTTGAGTAAAAACCGAGTCATGGATGACCCGCAATTGCCATATTCGTCTTTAACCGTGTTTGTCATGCCACAGTTTGCTATATCCCAGATGCAACCGAGGATCGCTGTGACGCTTTTGCCCTGGGTAGTTCGCTCAGCTGGCTTGATGGCTGGGGTCGCGCTGGCCCTAGCAACTGTGTTTGGCGGGGCAGCCCCGGCCTTTGCTCAGCTTGCTCCCCCAGTTGGGGTTGATCAGTTGCTCATTACTAACCAGCCTGCTGATGACAGTTTCTTCCCAGGAACGCCCTACACCACGCCGTGTGATCCCAACTCCTTTAATGGTTGCAATGCAGGGACCGTTACTAACCTCACCTTTGGGGCAGGGAACAACGTTGTGCTTAACGCTGTGATTGCTGCCGGCACTCGATTTGAGCCTGCCACAGATCTGCTGCCGCCGGTAGGGTTAGCCCAGCAGATCGTGTTTCGTCGCAATACCGATGCCGACCTACCCGACCGTCAATTGCTCTTCTTTGAGCAAACGACCGCTACCCCCACCACGCTCACCCTAGCCCCTAGCCAGGTTGGGGGCATTGAAGAGGCCATGCTGAGCAATATCATCAACCGGGGTATTGACAACGTTTTTAACAATGTGCCGGAAGTGGCTGCTGGGGGAAGTGGCCAGGAAACCGCCAACAATATTGAGAGAATTGACTACATCATTTCGGCTCCCGGCATTTCGGTTCCCGTTGCCGACCAGGAAAATGTGGGATTTTTGATTCTGGAGCGGGGCGGCAATGATGCCTTTAAAATTGCGGCGATCACAGCTCTAGACGGTAATGGGGCTCCAGCCGCCTATGGCCCTTTAATTGATATTGGTGCCGGCGATTGGGGTGCCAGTAACGAAGTTCAGGTAGCATCGGCCGTGATGCGGTGGGACGATCAAGGCGATTCTACGCAACCGTTGTTTAGGCCGTCTCACCTAGTAGGGCCTCAAGCGGTGCAGGGTATCTTTTTCCCCATCAATTCTTTGGTAACGGATCCTGACAATGCAAACCCTATTTTTGGGTATTCGCTGTTTGCCGTTGATGTGAATGGGTCAGGTGCACAGCTTGTCAATTTCTTCGACACGACTGTTTTTCCTACTAACACCACGGGAGGAAATGCCGTCGGTGGTCTTGACCTAATCGCCGGTGGCTTCGGTCTAATTCGGCGAACTGGAGGCTTCTCGTTAGTGAAGCGGGTTACCGACCTGCTAGGGCCGGCTACTCTGCCCGACTTTAGCCAAGTTTTGGGCACCGGCAGCAATATTGACCTACTGCGCAACAACAACCTGGGCCAAGGGCAAATTACTATTGCCGACCCGCCCGTGCAGACCGGCAATGGTATTGAATACACTATTTACTTGGCTAACACTGACACTGTTAGCGTTGCCGGCGTAGAGGTGTGCGACCAGATTCCGGCAGGGACGACTTTCAACCCCGACGGCTACGGGCCGGGGTTAGGCATTGAGGCGATCGCCTCCTCTAGCCCAGCGGGGCCGACGGTTACGTACACTAGCGCTGCCGATGGCGACCCTGGCACCTTCTTTCCGCCGGGAGCAGCCCTGCCTGCGGTCTGCGGCGCCAACCAAAACAACGGCGCTGTGGTGGTAACGGTGGGGCCTGTCAACGCCAACCAGGTTGGGCTGATTAGCTTCCAAACCACCGTCAACTAATCGTCACCTCACCTTACGCAGAACGGCTGGCCAATAGGGTCAGCCGTTCTAGTATGAGGGCCAGGTCGTGGGCAAATATGGGGCGCGTTGCTGGGGTCAGGGGTGGAATGTGGACAAAGAGGGCTTGGACGGGCCAGTGGTGTTGTGCGATCGACCCCAGCACCTGGTAGTACAAGTGGTTGCAGACGTAGGTGCCGGCGCAGTCGCTAATCACCGTCAGGTGAGTATCCGCCATCAAGGCTTCCAGCGGTAGGGAGGTCGGTACCGCCAAATCGTCCTGTTTACCGTAGCGCTCTAGGTTGAGGTGGGTGCGCCCCTCGGCCATGCCGCAGCACACTACCACCGGCGGCCGTAGCTCAACCACCTTGGCGATGACCCGGATCGGGGCCAGCTCAAAACTGACGGGGATGTGGCGCAGGACAGTGGTGCCCAAGGGAATCTGCTGCTGCTGTTGCAGGTGGGCAATTAGATCATCAGCGGCGTTGGAGGGCTGGTGGGCTCGCCAGGGGGCGAAGGTGGTGAGGAGCATGGAGGGGTAGGGAGCGAGGGGTGAAGGGGGGAGGGAGGTGAGGGAGGTGGGGAATATAAGGAAGTGGCAGAGTGAGAAGCTAGTTTTGAATTTTTTTAAGGGTTGAATTTTGGGTGCTTTCCGTACATCCAAAACTCAAAACTCAGCACTCAAAACTTTCCTCCACCCCCTACCCATCCACCCCCTACTCTCCCACTCTCCCTACCCATCCCCAGGTAGGATAGAGTCTGTAGAAACCCCGACGCCAGAGGGCAGGAGCATGTATGGCTAATATTGCCGTGATTGATTACGACATGGGCAACCTGCACTCGGCTTGCAAAGGGTTGGCGCTGGCGGGAGCGACACCGCAAATCACCGACGTGGTGGCCGATCTGGAGGCCGCTGATGCTCTGGTGCTGCCCGGCGATGGGGCCTTTGACCCGGCGATGCGGCACCTGCGAGAGAAGGGGCTGGTGGAGCCGATTAAAGCGGCGATCGCATCGGGTAAACCGTTTCTTGGCATTTGTCTGGGCCTACAGCTATTGTTTGACGGCAGCGACGAGGGCGTAGAGCCGGGGCTGGGCATCATTCCCGGACGCATCAAGAAGTTTCAGAAAGAGCCGGACATTGCCATTCCCCACATGGGTTGGAATCAGCTGACGCTTACCCAGCCCCAATGCCCCCTGTGGCAGGGGGTAAGCGATGGCGACTGGGTGTACTTTGTGCACTCCTACTATGCCGAGCCTAGCGACCCAGCGGTGAATGCGGCGACGACGACCCACGGGACTCAGGCGGTGACGGCTGCGATCGCCCAAGACAACATCCTGGCTATGCAGTATCATCCCGAAAAGTCGGCTCCGGCTGGCCTGATCATGCTGGCCAACTTTGTCGCTCTGGTCAAAGCTCAAACCCCTATGGCTGTGGCCTAGCCCATGCTGCGCATCTACGGTAATCGCGCCCTCAGAACCCTGCCCGGTCTAGACACCCGCCCCACCTCGGCGCGGGTGCGCGAGGCGCTGTTTAACATCTGGCAGGGTCGCATGGCAGACTGCCGCTGGCTCGATCTGTGCACGGGCAGCGGCGCGATGGGGGCCGAGGCGCTGTGTCGCGGTGCAGCAGAAGTGGTGGGGATTGAGAAGTCGCCGGAGGCCTACGCCATTACCCGCGAAAATTGGCAGAAAGTGGCGCAGCCTGACCAAAACTTCAGCCTATTCCGAGGCGATGTAGTGAAGCAGCTGTCGCGGCTGCACGGGCAACCTTTCGACTGCATTTACTTCGATCCGCCCTACGACAGCGAGCTGTACCTGCCGGTTCTCGAACGGGTGGCGAGCCTAAGCTTGCTTCAGCCCACAGGCGAAATTGCTGTAGAGCATCGCCCCGATGCGTGGACTCCAGTCGCCATTCCGGGGCTAGAGCTGGTGCGCCAAAAGCACTACGGCACAACCCACCTGGCGTTTTATGCCCCAGCAGCTGAACCCATCACCCCACCAGCATCGCCATAACCACGACTCTAATAGAAACACGTTTGGGAAATGTCTCAACCAGACGGGCTACAGTTGCGTCACCAGAGTTCCCAGCTCTAGAACCAGTGTTTTGGGTAAGGGCGATCCGGCATCCAGTGGCTAAAGGCCACCGTACAGACCACTAGCAAAACCGCCCCGGTCAACACGGGGGTAAAGACAAAATCCCAAGAGGCATTGCTCATAATGCCCACCAGGGCAACGGCTCCCCCAGGGGGATGCAGGGTGTGGGTGAGCTGCATTAGCTTAATAGCGGTGGCTACGGCTAGGGCCATTACCCAGGGCGCGGTGCCAAAGAGACTGACGCAGGCGACGCAGACCACCCCCCCGATCACGCATCCTCCAATCACGTTGCGGGGTTGGGCCAGGGGGCTTTCGGGCACGGCAAACACCAGCACCGCCGTGGCTCCAAAGGGGGCCGCAATTAAGGGATAGCCGGTGTAGGCCGTGAGGTAGGCCAGGACGGCAATGCCCACAAAGCTGCACAGGTAGGAGGTGAAAATTTGCCCATAGGTGAACCGCGGTTGATGGGACGAAGGGCGCCATAGCCTAAGGGTTCGAGGCGCAGGTCGATAGTTGAGCTGTCTCATGGTGGTGTCCGCTGTTGGCCTGAACCGCCCGACTGCTCGACGCAGCCGATGAGCAAAAATACTCTGGAAGTATTTTGTCACACTTTGCTGACATAGCTACAAAAATGTAGCTAAAGGCACAGAAGTTAAAGGCTCTTGGGCAGATTGCACTGGACGATCGCACCCTCTCCCCCTTTCAATCCCAATTCGGACAGATCGGGCTCAGGCCGCGATCGCACGACAAAACAGCGCAGCAGCCTCAGCCCCTGCGCTCAACAAATTATGGTGTCCTTAATTGCTCTCAGCCCAACGTTTGGCCGTGGTTAGCCTGCGATCGCCGGCACCCGCAGCGGTTCTCCGGTCAGGCTAAAGGGTCGCACTTCGGTAATCTTGACCGGCACTAGTTCGCCCTTCAGCACTGCAATATCGCCGGGGAAGAAGGCGAGGCGGTTGCCTCGGGTGCGGCCCATCACTTGGGTGGGGTTCTTGGGGTTAGCGGCTTCGACTAGCACTTCTTCGATGCGGCCCTGGTAGCGCTGCGATCGCTCCGCCGCCTTCGTATTCACCAGATGGTTGATGCGCTGGAGGCGATCGGCCTTCACCTCTTCAGACAGCTGGTTTTCCCAGAGGGCGGCGGGGGTGCCGGGGCGGGGCGAATAGGCGGCCGTGTTGAGCTGGTCAAAGGCAATGTCGCTAACCAAGTCCATCGTGCGCTGAAACTGCTCCTCGGTTTCGCCGGGGAAGCCGACGATCGCATCGGCACTGAGGGCGGCGTCGGGCAGGTAGCGGCGCACGGTGTCGATAATGCGGCGATATTTTTCGTGGGTGTAGCCCCGCGCCATAGCCTTCAGCACGTCGTTGTCGCCCGACTGAAAGGGAATATGGAAGTGCTCGCACACCTTGGGCAGCTCGGCGCAGGCGCGAATCAGCCGCTCGGTAAAGTAGCGGGGGTGGCTGGTGGCAAAGCGAATGCGCTCAATGCCGGGCACATCGTGGACGAAATACAGCAAGTCAGTGAAAGTGTGCTGGTGCCGCCCGTCGACGGTAGAGCCAGGCAGGTCGCGACCGTAGGCGTCGATGTTTTGGCCCAGCAGGGTGATTTCTTTGAACCCCTGGCGACCCAGCTCTTCTATCTCGGCGCGGATGGCCTCGGGGGTGCGCGATTGCTCGACGCCGCGCACGCCGGGCACCACACAGTAGGTGCAGCGCTCATTGCAGCCGTAGATCACGTTCACCCATGCGGTGATTGTGCTGTCGCGCCGGGGCTTGGTGATGTCTTCCATAATGTCCACCTCTTCGGTGGCGACGACCTGGTTGCCGTCGAATACCTGCTCTAGCAGGTCTTGCAGGCGGTTGGCGTGCTGTGGCCCCATTACTAGGTCAAGCTCGGGCACCCGGCGCAGCAGGGCCTCGCCTTCTTGCTGGGCGACGCAGCCGGCGACAATTAACGTCAGGTCGGGGTTTTCGTGCTTGCGTCTGGCCTGGCGACCTAGGTAGGAGTAGACTTTTTGCTCGGCGTTGTCGCGAATGGTGCAGGTGTTGTAGAGCACCACGTCGGCGTTGAAGGGGTCGTCGGTCCAGGTGAGGCCCATGGTGTCGAGAATGCCCGCCATGCGCTCGGAGTCGGCCTTGTTCATTTGGCAGCCGAAGGTGGTGATGTGATATTGACGAGCAGAACCGGCCATAGGTCTAGGCTTTGGGTATAGCAACAACGCAGTTTCCCATTTTAGCGCTATGGCTCTACTTCACCGGGTGCAGTGACCAAATTTAGCCGAGACTCACTCGGCATTAATGCCTTGCCTGAGGTAGGATTGCCCGATATTCTCTGTGCCCACAGCTATGAAACTGCCCGATGGAGCATCTGCCATTATTCCAATGGAGAAGCTAGTAGGCTATTGCCTCAACCTAAACCATTCCTCGGGCAAGCACAAAGCCAGGGTTTTTGCGTCAGCATTAGGCATCAGGGCTGACAATGCAGAAGATTTGCGGCAATTGATCGCTCAAGCCGCTGTTGAGGGAGAAGTCGTGCAGCAAGACTCCACCTCATTTGGGCAACTGTACAAGGTCGATTGGGTCATAATTGATCGTGACTCTGTTGTACTGCGGACGCTGTGGGAAATTCGTGCTGAGCAGTCCGCCCCTCGTTTGGTTTCAGCGTTTATCAAATAAAAACTATGAGTCTCGTGACAAGTTTGGATACGATCGCTAATTTAATTCCAATCTCCCGCGATCGCCTCACGCTGATCGAGCCTGAGTTTGAATCGATTCAGCAGCTTCCCATTGGCCAGGTGGGCACAGTGCTGGAAATTTATGAGGGGGAAAGCCGCAGCTATTTGGTTGAGTTTGCTGATTTGGAAGGCCGCGAATATGCCATGGCGGTGTTAACACCAGACGAAGTGCTGCCAATACATTACGAACTGCTATTGGCTAGCTGAAAAAAATACTTTTTTCAGCTAGCCAATAGCAGCCACGGTAGGGTGGGCACTGCCCACCAGCGGAGAGAATGGGCGATTGCCCCAATGCGAGCTGCTGAACTTGCCTAGTTTCCTAGGAAGATTGAGCTAACTAGGCAGCTTAAATTTAGTGGTGGGCAATGCCCACCCTACTTACTGAGCGCCGTTTTTTATTTCTCAAATGAGTTTAAGAAGTAAGGCAGAGCAATTACCTATATCACGTTAATTTCAATTCGTAGGATATGTTTGCCAAAGCAATGCACCCTATGGTTGATTTTGATTTTGGTCTTTGAGTATGTTTCCAAGATAAAGCTGAACAAAGGCTTCAGCAGCCTCACTGTTTAAGCCTTTCAATGCTTCCACAACATCTGCTACTGTCTCTGCCGTAGGGTCACGTTCTTCGTGGAACCATTTGTAGATAGCCGATCGTTGCAAGCCCATTTTGACGGCAAGACTATTTTGGCTAATGCCGTACTGCGTGAGGACTTCCCGTAGCGCTTTGCCTGCTCTTCCCATGCTCCCATCGTCCCAAAGGAGCAGAGCATCGTAAATGTAATCGCAAGAGATGACATCTTTGCGATAGATGCTGTATGATGCGCTTGTCATCTTAAGCGATTACATAAAGGTGTCTCTATGCCGCAAGCGTTTATGCCTTCAATCCTGTCTAACCCCGCTCTGCAAGTCACCATCGAACCCGCTGCCGAGCCGGGGCGCGAGGTCATTCGCATCTTGGTCATTGGCAGCGCCCACGGCGTAGAGCGCATCATCCACGAACTCTATCGCCTCGGCTTTGCTGAAGTGCGCGAATGGAGCAAACCCCAGCCCACCGGGCGCATCAACGAAATCATGCGCGTGCTCACCCGCTATGTATTAGCGGAGTAGAGCCAGTGAGTTGAGGTCAGCGTTTCCTTTTCAACGTTCCTAGCTCATTTGCTCAAAGTAGCTATCGAGGAACCCAAGGGCATGGTTGCGGAGTTCATAGTACTCTTTGGATTCGCGCAGGGCAGTGCGATCGCGCGGGTGTTTAAACGGCACCTCCAAAATTTCGCCAATGTGGGCATTGGGGCCATTGGTCATCATCACAATGCGATCGGCCATATAGATCGCCTCATCCACATCGTGGGTAATCATCATCACCGCCTGAGGGTTGCGCTCCCAGATATCCAGCACCTGGCGCTGGAGGTGACCACGGGTGAGAGCATCGAGGGCACCAAAGGGTTCATCCATCAGCAGCATCTTGGGCCGAATCGCCAGGGCGCGGGCAATGCCGACCCGCTGCTTCATGCCGCCCGACAGCTCGTCAGGATATTTCAAGGCTGCGTCGGTGAGGTTGACCATCGCTAGGTGTTCTTCCACCAAGTCAGTGCGATCGCGGGGAGAGAGATGGTCACACACCTCATTCACCGCCAGCCGCACGTTTTCGCGCACCGTCAGCCAGGGCAGCAGCGAATAGTTTTGGAACACCATCATGCGATCGGCCCCTGGCTTTTTAATCGGTTTCCCTTCCAAAAACACGCCGCCAGAGGTGGCCTGCTCCAGGCCGCTGACAATTTTGAGCAGCGTCGATTTGCCGCAGCCCGAGTGGCCAATAATGGCGATAAACTCGTTGGCGCCGACGGTGAGGTTGATGTTGTCGAGCACCACCGTGGGGTCGCCGCCAGCGCTAGGGTAGGCTTTTACCAGGTCTTGAACGACCAAAAAATCTGTTTCAGACTCAGCCTGCCGTTGCTCAGAGGGCTGAGAATATTGACTTGACTTAACCATAGTTTTCTCCTGGATAGTGCATCTAGAGCAAGGAAGGCTGGCTGAGGAGAAACGGGCTTGGCTGAGGGTTAAACGCTAGAAAATAGCCGGTCTAAAGATCTTGACTTGTCGGCCCTTCTACCTGTCAACCCTCATCCCATATAGATTCGCTGGGGACGGTTAGCGCGAATCTCAAACCCGTTCAAATAGCCCACTGGGTCGCTGGGGTCGTAGGCAACACCGTCAATAAATAGCTCTCCAGGCTCTACTTTGTAATCATCCGATGGGCACTCAATGCCCATCTCTCCAGCAATTTCTCGATACAGATCGGTGCGCCAGGCCTGGTGGGCCTTGGCCTCCGCATCGGCTGGAAACTCCTTGATCTGTCCCCAACGGGTGGCCTGGGTCATCAACCACATCGACTGAGACGACCACATAAAGGTGGAATGGTCTCCGGCGGGGTGGGGCAGGTCCTCGGGCAGGTCGAAAAAGATGGTGCTATCGGGCATTTGAACAGTGCGATCTTTGCCGTCGAAACCGCCGTAGTTGTAGTTGCCTACCAGGGCAGGTTCCGTAAATTTGGGTTTTGCCCCAGTAAACGATCGCTCCGAGATAATCTCTGCAACTTCGGTGCGATTGGCGGGGTCGTCGCAGTAGCGGCAGGCCTCGATCATTGCTTTGACGAGGGAGCGATAGGTCTTGGGGTTTTCGTTGATAAAGTCTTCCATCACCGCCAGCACCCGGTCGGGGTGGCCTCGCCATATCTCTTTGCCATGGGCAAAGGTAAAGCCGACATCCTCATTGCCGGAGATGGCGCGGGTATTCCACGGTTCGGCCACCATGTACGCCTGCATGGCCCCAATTCTAATGTTAGAGACCATTTGCGGCGGCGGACTGACAATAATGCGGAATGTCTCTATCGGATCAACCCCCGCCGCTGCCGAAAGGTAGCGAATGAAGTATTCGTAGATAGCTGAACTGAGCACCGTGGCCCAAACTTTTTGAGATGTGGGTATGCCATCGAAATACCCCCGAAAATCGCGACCAAAGGCCTCCAGATCGCCCTCATATTCTCGCCAGGGGCGCAGACCAGACTCCCACATGGCGCGGTTCATGGTCATGGCGTTGCCGTGGCGGTGAATGGTCATGGCGGCGCACATGGGAGCCTGGGGAGCACCCTCAGCCCCAACCCGGGCATTGGTGACGGCCCCAGAAACCACCGGCGACGCGTCGAGCCGCCCAAAGATGACGGCATCGCGGGAGGTGCCCCAGCTGGCCTCGCGGTTAAGGGTGACCGTCAACCCATATTTGTGGAAAAAGCCTTTGGCCTGGGCGATCGCAAACGGAGCGCAGTCGTTGACAGGCACATAGCCCACCTTAAGGTGAGAACGCTCCAAACTGGCCGGGTCGACCACCTGCTCGACATTGGCGGCCTGAGCCGCCGCCCCGCTAGGCGCTGATGAGCCGCTCGGGCGCAGCGCCTGACTACAGGCCGAGGCCGCTAGCCCCGCCGTAAACCCAACCGCCCCCTGGAGGAGCGATCGCCGATTGATCCTCGTCATGGCGTTAATCCTTTTGTCTGTGAGGTGTCAGGAAGTGCTTTAGACTGGCCAGCAGCGTTTGAATGCCTACTCAAAACCTGCCGTTTAGGGCATCTGCCAGTCAGGGTAAAGGCTATATAGCCTTGGCGGGGCGATGGGTCGCCCATCGCTCGATCAGGGTAATGGCGTAGTCCAACAGCAGGCCGGTCAGGCCAATGACAACCACCGCCAGAAACACCGAGCTAAGGCTGAGCCGGTTCCATTCATCCCAGATAAAGAAGCCGATGCCAATGCCGCCCGTGAGCATTTCAACTGCCACAATGACCAGCCAGGCAATCCCCAAGCTCAGCCGTAGGCCGGTAAAAATATAGGGCAAGCTCGCCGGCCAGATAATCTTGGTCATCTGCCGCCAGCGAGGCATCTCTAGCACCTGCGCCACATCTAAATAGTCTTTAGGAACGCTAGCTACGCCCAGAGCAGTGTTGATCACCGTTGGCCATAGTGACGTGATGAAAATCACGAAGATAGCTGACGGGTTGGCCAGGTTGAAAATCGATAGGGCAATGGGCAACCAGGCCACGGGAGACACCGGGCGAAACAGCTGCACCAGAGGGTTGATGGCCGTCATGGCGCGGGGCGAGAGCCCAATCCAAAAGCCGATGGGAATGGCGACCAAAGTCCCTAGCAAAAACCCGATCAGCACCCGTCGCAGACTGGCCAACAGCAGCCAGCCAATGCCCAAGTTGCCCGGCCCGCGTCGGAAGAAGGGGTTGAGAATATAGTCGAGGTTGGCGACAAAGGCCTCCCAGGGCGTGGGCATCAGTGTGGTAAAGAACTTGGCAATTACCCACCAAACCAGCAGCACAACGAGAAACGCGATCGCCGGCAAGACAATGTTTTCAAACGGCAGGCGAAATGACGGCTTGGCAGACTTAGGCTGCCCCAAACGAGCAGCCGACCTAGTGCGCAACTTACGCTGCATGAGACCCTCCTAGAGGCTAATCATGGACAGCGAACAAGCCGTGTTAACACGACTTAGGATACTGAAACAGCCAGGCATTGGTGAAAAATGCTGACGATTCAATCACTCCTCAATGCCGACGAGGTTAGCTGACGGGCTAGGACTGAGAAATGTCCTCTTCCGATTACCCTCAATTGGGTATTAAGAACTCGGAAATACGCCCCTTTACTGGTTCCCCCGCTCTGACAAGCACAGGCGATTAAAGGCGTAAACCTATAAGGCACAGGGCTAGCAGACTAGGCTGACTTGTTCGATTTACTGAGTTTAAGCGCAAGAAACTGAGCCTGTCAACTAGAAACTTAGACAGCATTCAATGTATCTATCCCAGGTAAAGACCTGGTTTCTTTCGGTAGCTTGATTTCTCCTTATTTTAGGAATGCCATGAAAACTAGACCGTAACTTATTCCGTTAACGACAGTGTTTCCAACGCCAAGCATTTGCCATGAGTAATTGCTTATTGACCAAAGAGGCCAAGGCTTTAGTGCATTTATTATGAATAATTACTTATTGATTGAAAAGGTAAAGACCTCGATAACACGCAATCGTCTAATCGATTACAGAAATCCGCAGCCTCGGGTTTCTGAGCAGCATTGGGCTATTCTAGCTACCGTGCAAATTGTTAAATAGTCGCTCAGATCTTCTTTGCCCTATGGCTCAGTCAAGCCTTACTCCTAAAGCCATTGTGCTGCTTTCGGGTGGTCTCGATTCGGCTACGGCCGCTGCCCAGGCGATCGCCGATGGCTACGATCTAATTGCCCTTTCCTTTAACTATGGCCAGCGGCACCAGCGGGAGCTAGAGGCGGCGAAGGCGGTGGCGAAGCATTTTGCGATCGCCGACCACCACTTGATCGATGTCAATTTGGCCCAGTGGGGCGCGTCTTCCCTCACTGACCTGGCTCAGCCGTTGCCCCAAGCTGGCCTTGAGGCGGGCATTCCTTCTACCTACGTGCCGGGGCGCAATACAGTATTTATTGCCCTGGCCCTCGCCCTGGCCGAAGCCAAGGGAGCTACAGCGGTGTACCTCGGCATCAACGCGGTAGATTATTCCGGCTATCCCGACTGTCGGCCCGAATATCTGGCGGCGTTTCAGCAATTAGCTCAGCTCTCGTCTAAGGCGGGGTTAGAGGGCCACGCCCCTGAATTGGTTGCGCCTTTGGTGATGGATTCTAAAGCGGGTATTGTGCGCCGAGCAGTAAGGTTGGGGGTGCCGATCGCACAAACCTGGTCGTGCTACGAGGGCGGAGCGGCACCCTGTGGGCGGTGTGATTCCTGCCGCATTCGCGATCGCGCCTTGGTAGAAGCAGGCTATCCTCAGCTCGCCACTCCTACCGGCTAGAGACAGGCCCAACTGTGCGGGCGCGCCTTTGGCCAGCGCTTACCGCTAACCTCCTGTCTTGGTTTCCTAGCGGGGACTCTAGGGGAATGTGGCACAGTGTAATAAGCTGCATGACAGTTGCTGCCCCATAACTAGGGGCAACGCTCTGTCTGATCCCCTCTGCACTCTACCTATGCCCTGGCCTCGGATTATTAGCGGAATAGTTGCGATCGTGGTCGCTCTGGTCATGATTTTGCTGGGGGGTTGGTACTTCACCCTGGGCTTTGGGGTGCTGATTTTCTTGGGGCAGCTCGAAATTTTTGCCCTGGTAAAAGCCAAAGGCATCTTGCCAGCGGCCAAAATCACCTTAGTGGTGAGCCAACTGCTGCTGATTACTGCCCATCTGTCGCCGCCCTTGGCCGATGCCCTACTACCGCTGAGCGGCACGTTTATCTGCTTTTATCTGCTGTTTCAGCCCCAGGTGGCCACCATTGCCGATGTGGCCGCGTCTATTTTGGGCCTGTTCTACGGCGGCTATCTACCCGGCTTTTGGGTGCGCCTGCGCGACCTGGGCGACACCGCCACCACCCTACCCCTGGGTGGCTTCTGGCCCGCAACCTGGCCCCCCGTCCTCGACAGCTTGCCCTACGGTCTTGTTATCACCCTGCTAGCCTTTGCCTGCATTTGGGCCTCAGATATTGGGGCCTATATCGCAGGAAAAATGATTGGCCGCACCCCGCTGTCTAACATCAGCCCAAAGAAGACAGTTGAAGGGGCGGTCTTTGGCATGCTGGGCAGTATGGTGGTGGCATTGATTGGCAGTCACTGGCTGCAATGGCCTCTCTGGCCGGCTACCGGCGCTGCCCTAGGCCTAATGGTGGGCACCTCCAGCTTGCTGGGTGACCTCACCGAATCGCTAATGAAAAGAGATGCCGGGGTCAAAGACTCTGGAGCCCTCATCCCCGGCCACGGCGGCATTTTAGACCGCACCGATAGCTACGTGTTTACAGGTGCACTGGTGTACTTTTTCGTCGTGCTGCTGCTGCCCCTGCTGTCGGTGAGTTAGCGGCCTCGCTGCTCCCAAAAGTTCAGCTCTTGGCGAATGCGATCGCGCTCTTCTACAGTGGCAAATCGCAGCTGGTGGCGCAGCTCTCCGATCACCTGGCGACGCTGGCTAGACGATTGCTTATCCATAATTCCCTTGCAAAAACTGTAGCTATAACTACAGTTTAGAGAATAAAGTTCCGGATTCTATCTCCCCTTACAAATCTTTGAGTGGTCAGCCAAAGCCAACATTTGCTCACTAGCTGCCCACCGCCACCGAATCAGCAGGATTTGGCTCAGGCAGCTGCGTCGTAATCAGCGCCGCCGCCAGCACAAACAAACTCGACACCCACAGGCACCCTACCAGCCCAAACCACTGGTAAACCAGTCCCGAGGCGATCGTTCCCAGCAGCCGCCCGCCCGAATTGGCCATGTAGTAGAAGCCCACATTGAGGCTGACATCGCGATCTTCGGTGTAGGCTAACACCAGGTACGAGTGCACGGCCGAGTTAAAGGCAAACACAACGCCAAAGACCACGAGTCCGCCGGTCACGGCAACGTCGCCTCGCACCCCCGCCATCAGCGTCAGCGCAATCAGGACTGGAATCGCCGTCAAAATCGAGGTCCAAAACAGAATGGTTTTGGCCTTGGGCACCACCTTATCGGTGCTGTCTTTGCGCAACAGCTGCGGTGCCAAAAACTGCACCATGCCGTAGCCAATCACCCAAAGAGCCATGTAGCTGCCCACCTGCATAAACCGCCAGCCCAGCACCTCATACAAAAACACCGGCAGCGCTACCACAAACCACACATCCCGCGATCCAAACAAAAAGAACCGCGCCGCCGACAGCACGTTGATCGCTTTGCTCTTAGAAAACAGCTGCTTGAAGGGCACCTTTTTGCCGATTTTGCCCATACCTGCAGGCAGCAGCGCCCCCGACAGCAAAATCACCCCCAGCATTGCCGCCTGGCTCAGCAGGGCTGGGCGAAAACCTACCCCCTCCAGCAGCGCTGCCCCGACGAAAAATCCCACCCCTTTCAGCGCGTTCTTTGACCCAGTCAGCACCGCCACCCACTTAAACAGCCGCGACGCCGCTTCCTTCGGCACCACTAGGCGAATGGCGCTCTTGGAACTCATCTTAGTGAGGTCTTTGGCAATGCCTGAGCAGGCTTGAGCTGCCATGACATAGCTCACCTGCACCGGCACTCCCCATTCGGGGTTTAAGCAGCTCAGCATTGCTAGGGCAAAAATTTGCAGGGCAATGCCACCGTAGAGGGTTTGCCGAATGCCCACCTGGGACCCAATCCAGCCGCCGAAAAAGTTGGTCACCACGCCAAACACTTCGTAGAAGAGAAACAGCATGGCGATCGCAAAGGGACTGTAGCCCAGCTGGTGAAAATGCAGGAGCACCATCATCCGCAGGGCACCGTCGGTGACGGTAAAACCCCAGTAGACGGCGGTAATGATGGCGTAGTTACGCAGGCTCTCAGGCTTGAAGGAGGAGGACATGGGGAGTGGATGGGTGGGGAGTGGGAGAGTAGGGAGTGGATGAGTTGTAGGGTGGGCACTGCCCACCACCAAGACGTTGTCCAAAATTCACCCCAAGACAAGGGGCTCAAAGACTTTGGGCTACCTTGCGAGCCAGTTCGGCCATGCGGCAGGAGTAGCCCCACTCGTTGTCGTACCAGGCGAGAATCTTCACCTGGGTGTCATCGACCACCATGGTGGAGAGGGCGTCAATGATCGAGGAGCGGGGATCATCCTTGTAATCCACGGACACCAGGGGTCGGGTTTCGTAGCCTAAAATTCCTTTGAGGGGGCCATCGGCGGCGGCTTTGAGGAGAGCGTTGACTTCCTCGACAGTGGTGGGGCGATCGACTTCAAACACGCAGTCGGTCAGGGAAGCATTCAGCAGCGGCACCCGCACCGCCAACCCGTTGAGCTTGCCCTTGAGTTCGGGGTAGATCAGCGCGATCGCCGTTGCCGACCCCGTCGTAGTCGGAATTAGCGACATACCCGTGGCCCGGGCGCGGCGCAGGTCATTGTGGGGGGCATCCACAATGACCTGCGTATTGGTGTGGTTGTGGATGGTGGTGATCACCCCATGGCGAATGCCCAGCCCTTCGTGGATGACTTTGACCACCGGAGCCAAACAGTTGGTGGTGCAGGAGGCGGCCGTCAGCAGGTGGTGTTCGGCCGGGTTGTATAGGTGATCGTTAACGCCATAGACCACATTGAGCGCCCCCTCTTTGACTGGAGCCGCGACAATGACTTTTTTCACGCCATGCTCGTAATAGGGCGCAAGCAGGTTTGGTGCCCGAAACTTGCCGGAGCACTCCAGCACCAGGTCTACGCCATAGTCGGCCCAAGGCACCTCGTTGGGGGACGCACTGCTACTGAAGCTGAGGGGAGTGCCGTCAATAGTGATTTTTTCGGAACCAACGGCTTCGACTTCCGGTGCCCAGCGACCGTGGACTGAATCGAACTTGAGCAAATGTGCTGCCGCTTCAGGGCCACCTTTGATCTCGTTGATGTGAACAAACCCCAGTTCAGGAAAGGCCCAGCCAGCCCGCAGCACCAGCCGCCCAATGCGGCCAAACCCGTTTACAGCGACCTTCATCATCTCAAATCCTTTCCAGCGCACAGCGGCATAGACGCAAGAAACTAGCTGTGATGCTCTTACACAACTTCATTTCAAAAAATATTGATGCTTTATTATTTCAAAAAAGGTTGATGTGTCAAGTTGTGCAGCACACATCTCACGGGCTGGTGCTAGGTCCTGATAGCAAAGGTCGGGATTGCTGATTTCTGTGATCGAAACCCAGCCTCATTGGGGTGGTGCACCGTAGCCGCCGCCGCCAGGTGTAGCGATTCGAATGCACTCCCCCTCATCTAGGGCTACGGTAGCCTGCCCAGGTAAAGCCTCAACCTGACCATCGGCACGAATTATAGAGTTCTCGCCTATCTGCCCTGGCTGACCGCCCGCCAAGCCAAAGGGCGGCACTAGCCGATGGTTAGAGAGAATGGCCGCCGTCATCGGTTCGCGAAATTCAACTGTCCGCACAATGCCGTTGCCACCAGCGTATTCCCCCGCGCCGCCGCTGCCCTGACGGATGCAGAATTCTCTCAGCAGCACTGGGAAACGCCACTCCAGCACCTCGGGGTCGGTCAGCCGTGAGTTGGTCATGTGGGTGTGCACCGCATCAGTGCCGGGGAAGCCGGGGCCAGCACCGGAGCCGCCGCAGATGGTTTCGTAGTATTGGTGGCGATCGCTGCCGAAGGTGAAGTTGTTCATGGTGCCCTGGGAAGCGGCGATCGCACCCAGCGCTCCATACAGCGCATCGGTCACCGCCTGAGATACCTCCACATTGCCCGCCACTACCGCCGCCGGGTAGTGTGGGTTCAGCATTGACCCTTCGGGAATAATAATTTCCAAAGGTTTGAGGCAGCCCGCATTAAGGGGGATGTCGTCGTCTACCAGCGTTCTAAACACGTACAGCACCGCCGCTTTGCACACCGCTGCCGGAGCGTTGAAGTTGCTGGGCCGTTGGGGAGATGTTCCAGAAAAATCAATTTTGGCGCAGCGTCCCTCGCGGTTCACTGTGACCTGCACCGCAATCTGGCTACCGTCATCCATGGGATAGGTGAACTGACCGTCGTGGAGGCGATCGATCACCCGCCGCACGCATTCCTCAGCGTTATCCTGCACATGCTGCATGTAGGTCTGCACCAGGGCTAAACCATAGTGAGCCACCAGTTTTTGCAGCTCTTGCGCTCCCTTTTCGTTGGCTGCGATCTGGGCCTGCAAGTCAGCAATATTCTGCGTTGAGTTCCGCACGGGATAGGGGGCGATCGTCAGAATTTCTAACAGCTCAGACTCCAGAAACCGCCCCTGATCCACCAGTTGCACGTTGTCGAGCAGCACACCTTCCTCGTCAATCGAGGTGCTGTTAGCAGGCATGGAGCCAGGGGTGATGCCTCCTATATCGGCGTGGTGACCACGAGAAGCGACGTAAAAGAGTGGGCGGGGAGATGGGTAGATGGGTGGATGGGTAGATGGGTGGGTGGAGTTTTGTAAGTCCTTTGGAGATGCTATGCCTACGCCTATCATCTCCAAAAGAGAAATTTCGGTTTTCTCGCTGCCTGCTGTCTGCTGTTTTGATTCCAAAAAGACCGGCGTAATGACGGTGATATCGGGCAGATGAGTGCCGCCGTTGTAGGGGTTGTTTTGCAGGTAGACATCGCCGGGTTTGAGGTTATTGCCCTTAGCCTCGATCAAACTCCGCACGCTTTCACCCATCGACCCCAGGTGCACAGGAATGTGGGGTGCATTGGCCACGAGCTGTCCCTGCTGGTCAAACAGCGCGCAGGAGAAATCTAGCCGCTCTTTGATGTTGACCGAGTAGCTGGTGTTTTGCAGCGTAATCCCCATCTCTTCGGCCACGGCGCGGAAGAGGTTGTTGAAGATTTCGAGCAGCACAGGGTCGGGAGAGGACGGGGGGGAGTTGGTGTCTGTGGCAGAGAAATTTTGAGTTCTGAGTTTTGTTCGTGTAGCGTCTCCAAAGGAGAAATTTTGAGTTCTGACCTTCTTTTTCAATATCAAATGCCCCTTTGCTGTCAGCGTTGCGGTCCAGCTGGGTTCTACAACGTTGGTTCCAGTCGATTCGATGATCAGGGCAGGACCAGCGATCGCATCCCCTGGACATAAATCCTCGCGATGGTAGACGGGGGTGTCGTACCAGGTATCGGCGGTGTAGACAGACACGCTGATTTTAGGCATCAGCGGCGTAGTGCGAGATCTTTGAATATCGGGTTCGTCGGGGCTGTGAGTCTGGGCTATGGCTTCGACCGCAGCGGTATCGACAATGAGAGGTTTATTCTCCTGGGCGAAACCGTAGCGCTGACGGTGCAGGGCTGTGAATTGCGATCGCATCGCCTCTACTCCAGCAAAATCTACCGCAAGCACAGAATCCGTGCCCTCATATTTCAGCCACAGCCGAGGCAATAATTGGAGAGATGTTGCATCGGTGTCCGAACTGGTCGAAGCTGGGATTATGAGTGGACTTTCTTGCTCCCCTCTCCCAGGGGCAGAAGGGCTGGGGGAGAGGGTTTCAAACCCCTGCTGCCGCAGTTCCTCCAACCCTTTTTCCGCTAGAGAATCTATCACCTGCTGGATAGCAGGCAGGATGGCCGCGCTCAGCGGCAGTTCAACCGATTGTTCGTTAAGCGATCGCACGTCCGCCAATCCCATGCCGTAGGCCGACAGCACCCCCGCATAGGGATGCAGAAACACCTCAGTCATGCCCAGAGCGTCAGCAATCAGGCAGGCGTGCTGGCCCCCGGCTCCGCCAAAGCTGCACAGCACGTACTCCGAAACGTCGTAGCCCCGCTGTACAGAAATTTTTTTGATGGCGTTGGCCATTTTTTCCACCGCGATGGCGAGAAACCCAGCGGCGACCTGTTCAGGGCTGCGAGCATCCCCAGTGGCAGCATGAATTTCCTCTGCCAGGGCTGCAAACTGCTCGCGCACCACCGCCGCATCCAGGGGCAGATCTCCCCCTGGCCCGAACACCTGAGGGAAAAACTCGGGCTGGAGTTTGCCCACCATCACGTTGCAGTCGGTCACTGCTAGCGGCCCGCCGTGGCGATAGCAGGCCGGTCCCGGATAGGCCCCCGCCGACTCTGGCCCCACCCGATAGCGGCTGCCATCAAAGCTCACGAGCGAGCCGCCCCCCGCCGCCACGGTGTGAATCGCCATCATCGGCGCCCGCAGCCGCACCCCCGCCACCTCGGTTTCAAAGGTGCGCTCGTACTCGCTTCGATAGTGCGACACATCCGTTGAGGTGCCGCCCATGTCAAAGCCAATCACGCGATCGTACCCAGCCTGGCAGCTGGTCTGCACCGCCCCCACTACGCCCCCAGCGGGGCCAGAGAGAATGCTGTCTTTGCCCTGAAACAGGGCCGCATCCGTGAGGCCACCGTTGGATTGCATGAACATGAGGCGGGGTAGAGAGGGTTTTGAGTTTTGAGTTTTGAGTTTTGAGTTTTGGCTTTCTATCGTCTGTCTCCCTTCTTCCTCATCCCCCCATGCCCTCATCTCCTCATCGTTTCCAATCTGCTCCGCCACCCGATCTACATAGCGCCTGAGAATCGGCGACAGATACGCATCCACTACCGTCGTGTCGCCTCGGCTGACGAGCTTGATTAACGGGCTCACCTGGTGAGAGAGGGAGACCTGGGTGAAGCCGACCTGGCGGGCGAGGTCACCCAGACGCAGTTCGTGGGCAGGGTAGCGATAGCCGTGCATCAGCACGATCGCACAGGCCCGAATCCTGCCATCGTAAGCTCGCTGAAATTCCTGGGTGAGTCGAGCTTCTTCCTCAGCAGTTAGGGAAACTAGAACTTCGCCCTGGGCGGTGAGGCGTTCATTGACCTCGATCACCTGCTCATAGAGCATTTCCGGCAGCTCGATGTGGCGGGCAAAAATGTTGGGGCGGTTTTGGTAACCAATGCGCAGAGCATCTTTAAAGCCCTGGGTGATAACGAGGAGGGTGCGATCGCCCTTGCGCTCCAGTAGCGCATTGGTGGCCACGGTTGTCCCCATTTTTACCGCCTCGATTAGCTCAGCAGGAATTGTTTCCCCTGATCCCAGCCCCAGCAGATCGCGCATACCTTGGATAGGAGCGTCAGTGTAGCGATCGGGGTTTTCGGACAGCAGCTTATGAACGATAATTTGCCCATCGGGGCGGCGGGCCACAATGTCGGTAAAGGTGCCGCCGCGATCGATCCAAAATTGCCAGCCCGGGTTAGCCACAAACGATGATGTCATGATCGCAGGGAATGAGAAACTTTAGATAAGCCTTGGTCTTCATTGTGAACTACCGCTAAACTCGGCGAGCGGGCAGTTGTCGTTGGCAGACTCTCAATGCCAGACTCGTGGCAATGGGGATAGGCCATCTACATTTAGTTTTTGTGTAATTTTTATCTAAGCTCAACCCTATGGATACTCAATCTAAGATCTACATAGCGGGTTCCCGTGGCCTTGTAGGCAGTGCCCTAGTAAGAACCCTTAAGGCCCAGGGCTATGAAAACTTAGTGCTGCGCTCTAGCCAAGAGCTTGACCTGCGCAGTCAGGCAGCGGTGGATGAGTTCTTTGCCCAAGAAAAGCCCGACTACGTCTTTCTAGCGGCGGCAAAGGTGGGCGGCATCTATGCCAATAACACCTATCGGGCCGAGTTTCTCTACGACAATTTGATGATTGAGGCCAACATCATTCACAGCGCTTACCAGCATGGAGCGCAAAAGCTGCTGTTCTTGGGGTCATCCTGCATTTACCCTAAGCTCTGTCCCCAGCCGATGAAAGAAGACTATCTGCTGACGGGATTTCTAGAGCCGACCAATGAGCCCTATGCGATCGCCAAAATTGCCGGCCTCAAGCTCTGCGAAAACTACTGTCGTCAGTACGGCGTGAGCTTTATCTCGGCGATGCCCACCAACCTCTACGGCCTCAACGACAACTTTGATCTGGCCAACTCCCACGTGCTACCCGCGCTGATGCGCAAGTTCCACGAAGCCAAGGTCAATGGCGATTCCACGGTCACCGTGTGGGGCACCGGCACCCCCCTGCGCGAGTTTTTGTATGTTGATGATTTGGCCGACGCCCTGGTGTTTTTGATGAACAACTACGACGATGTAGATTTCGTCAATGTCGGCACCGGGCAAGAGGTTTCAATCAAAGAATTGGCCCTCACCATGAAAGCCGTGGTCGGCTATGAAGGCGACCTGGTGTTTGATACCACTAAGCCCGACGGCACCCCGCGCAAACTGCTCGATGTCTCGCGCCTCAACGCAGCGGGCTGGCAGGCCAAAACCGACCTCAAAACCGGTATTGAGCAGACCTACGCCTGGTTTTTGCAGAGCTACGACTCACTTCGGGGCCGAACTGCTGCCTAGGGTTGTGGTGCCTCCTCAGGCGGGCTCGCATTTGCCGCTGCGAATCAACCCCGCCCGGCGGGCAATGGCTTCCTGCTGGGTGGCGTAGGGGCCCCACATGGGGCGACGCTCTTGAAGCCGCTCGCGGCTGATACTCTCGGCGGACAGCACGTTGCAGGTGCCGTCTTCGGCCTGAACTACGTACCACCCCTCATTTCTTTCTGACATTCACTCACTCCTAACCATGTCATGGCGCTAACCTATTAAACTCGGTTTTGCTCCAAGTGGGGGGAGAGGTTAATAACAGAAGCGTCCGTTGCTGTTTGCTTGGGTGTGTCCCTCGCCTTTGCGCACGGCTCCAATCAGGGTAGAAACTACTACACAGCGGTGAGTCTGTTGGTTGCCTGACATAGCCACCGTAACCGTGCCAAGTTGGCCTTTGACATTGCCGTGCATGTCAAATTTGGCATAGTGAATGGTGCCTGTTTTGACTAGAGTGTTATCGATATTGGCCAGCACTACGCCCTCCACCAACGGCTGCCACACAGTGACCTGGGCAGGCAGGGTTGATTCAGGATGGCTGGCCCACTCAATGCGGCCGTTGTGCTCGCGAATACTGAAACGCCGATCGTGGCGCTGCTGCATAGCATCGGCCTGGGTAGCTCGAATCGCTTGATACAGCATGTCTTGGGTAATGTTGATTTTATGCTGCTGCACAAATTGAAACCATGAGGGGGCTGCGATCGCCGCCATCAGCCCCATAATCACCACTACAATCAATCCTTCAATCAGCGTGAACCCAGCAGAATTAGCCTGTGCATGAAGCGGTCTGCGCGATCGCCGCAAGAGTTGATTCATATCGTAGATGCAGAAAGCTTGGTGCGCTTAAGATGCCCCTGTGCTAAGGGGTGCGGTAACTATTTACCCTCACATCGGCCATTTTGCCGAGCTATGTCTGAGAAAGCTGACAGATGGCCTAAGCAGCTCAAAGTCGGTAAGCTGACTAAAGTGTTGCAACAGCTCAGTTGAACCGGTTTCAGCCCCTGCCCGACCAGCCAAAGCCTAAATTGCAGATTTAGATTACACGCGCTGGTACCAAGCGACAGTGGAGCACTGCACCAACACCAACGCCAGAGTTTAATTGACTATAAGGAGACTTCGCCCGTGGATGTTAGAGCCGCCGTTGCCCTTGGCCCTGGCCAACCCCTGACTATCGAAACCGTGCAGCTAGAGGGGCCCCGCGAGGGTGAGGTTCTAGTCGAAATTAAAGCCACCGGCATTTGCCACACCGATGCCTACACCCTCTCTGGCAAAGATCCCGAAGGGTTATTTCCAGCAGTTCTGGGTCACGAGGGGGCCGGCGTGGTGGCTGAAGTCGGCCCTGGGGTTACCAGCCTCAAGCCCGGCGATCACGTGATTCCGCTATACGTACCTGAGTGCCGTCAGTGCGAATACTGCCTCAGCTTCAAGACCAACCTCTGCCAGGCCATCCGCCTCACCCAGGGGCGGGGTCTCATGCCCGATGGCAGCAGTCGATTTTCTCTGGGTGGCGAGCCGTTGTTTCACTACATGGGCACCTCCACCTTCTCGAACTACACGGTGGTGCCAGAAATTGCTCTAGCTAAAATTCGCTCTGACGCACCGTTTGAGAAGGTTTGCTACATCGGCTGCGGCGTCACCACGGGCTTGGGCGCGGTGATCAACACCGCCAAAGTTGAACCCGGTACTAACGTGGTGGTGTTTGGCCTCGGCGGCATTGGCCTCAACGTTATCCAGGGCTGCCGCATGGTGGGGGCCAACAAAATCATCGGCGTTGACATTAACCCCAACCGCCAGGAATTGGCGACTAAATTTGGCATGACTCACTTCGTCAATCCGAAGGAAGTGGAAGGCGACTTGGTAGCCTTCCTGGTGGAACTCACGGGCGGCGGGGCCGACTACAGCTTTGAATGCGTAGGCAATGTGAACTTGATGCGCCAGGCGTTGGAGTGCTGCCACAAGGGCTGGGGCGTCAGCGTCATTGTCGGTGTCGCCGCTGCGGGTGAAGAAATTAGCACCCGTCCCTTTCAGCTGGTGACCGGGCGGGAGTGGAAAGGCACTGCCTTTGGTGGAGCCAGGGGCCGCACCGACGTTCCCAAGATTGTGGATTGGTACATGGACGGCAAAATCAATATCGACGACCTGATCACCCACGTTATGCCTCTGGACGAAATCAATACTGCCTTCGACCTCATGCACCGGGGTGAGAGTATCCGCAGCGTGGTGACGTTTTAGGCTTTTCTTTGACAGCCGGGACGGCTATCTCACAAGCCAACAAAAGCTACCAGTTTCTCTCTTGTAGGACAGGCATCTTGCCTGTCCCGGATAGACAGCCGAGACGGCTATCCCACAAACTCTCTACCCTCTACCCCTATGGCCCTTACTCTGCATAAACAACATGCCTGCTTTGGTGGCACGGTCGGCTACTACAGCCATCCGTCGGCTGTCTGCAACTGCGAGATGCGATTCGCGGTGTTTGTGCCGCCCCAGGCGCAGGCTGGCCCAGTGCCGCTGCTGTTTTACCTATCAGGTTTAACCTGCACCGAAGACAACTTCACCAGCAAGGCTGGGGCACAGCGCTACGCCGCCGAGCACGGGTTGATGCTGGTGGCCCCCGACACCAGCCCTCGCGGCGAAGGGGTGCCCGATGAAGCGGAGGCATGGGATTTTGGCATCGGAGCTGGGTTCTACGTGGATGCCACGGAAGCGCCCTGGAGCAAAAACTACTCTATGTACAGCTATGTAGTGCAAGAGCTACCAGAGCTAATTGCCCAAAAATTTTCGGTGCGGCGCGATCGCATGGGCATTTTTGGCCACTCCATGGGAGGCCACGGGGCCTTGGTGTGCGGTTTGCGCAACCCCGACCTGTTCAAGTCGATCTCGGCCTTTGCGCCGATCGCTGCCCCTTCTCAATGTCCCTGGGGTCAGAAAGCATTCTCGGGCTATCTGGGCTCAGACACTGATAGCTGGAAGGCCTACGACGCGACGGAGCTGGTGAAGGTTCACCCTCAGCGCGATCGCACCATCTTGATCGACCAGGGCACCGCCGATAATTTTTTGACCCAGGGCCAACTGCTGCCCGACGTTTTTGCAGACGCCTGCAAAGAGGCCGGACAACCCCTAGTTTTACGCATGCAGCCGGACTACGATCACAGCTACTTTTTTATGGCGTCGTTTATGGCCGACCATCTGCGTCACCATGCCGATGTGCTAACAAAGGGCTAGGCTAGGGAAAATTGTTCAAACTGACATTTCGCGTTATTAGGAGACTCCGCTATGGTGAGATATTGTGTTGCTGCTTTACTAATAGTGCTGGCATGGCTGACCCCAGGGGCAGCTTGGGCTGGCCCATCATCCCCGCTGCTCGCCCAGGCTACTGTGGTAGAAGTGCCTCAGGTTGACGCCAGTGCGCCCCTTGACGATACCGACATTGCTACCTTTGCCAAGGTTTACCAGCAGGTACAAACCCTACGCCTCCAGGCCGAGCAAGAGATGGCCAAGGCCGTCGAAGATGAAGGGCTGACCATTGAGCGATTTAATGCGATCGCAGAGACTCAGCTCACCGGTGCTGCCGAAGGCCCCGAAGACATGGCTAAAATTGCTGAGAAAGCCAAAATTTCTAAAAAAGACGACAAAAAGTTTAAAGCTGCCGTAGATCGTATCATTGCCATTCGCCAGAGCACCGAAGGCGATATGGAAAAAGCAATTGAGGCCGACGGGCTTTCGATCGATACGTTCAACAGTATTTTGGAGCGCTCCGCCGACGATGCTGCCCTACAGCGGCAGATCAGCGATGCGATCGTGAAGCAGACCCTAGCTGCTGCTGAACCGGCAGCCTAGCTTTGGTTTAGGGCCATCAACCAACACCCTTAAGAGTAGTTATCTCAGGTTTTATGAGGTTATGTGAACCCGGCTCCGGGCTTCGGAGAAATGGGGGCACAATGGGCCACAGAAGCCGATCTGTGCTTACTCTTGAGGGTTTTTGTGATGGTGCCTTTCTTCAAAACCGCCCCTGCGGAAACCGATACGGAGACCAAAATTCTAAAAGCGGCCCTAAAGCTATTTGCAAAACATGGTTACGGGGGCACAACCACCCGTGAGCTAGCCCAGACCGCCGGAGTAGCCGAGGGCACTCTATTTCGTCATTTTGAGAACAAGAAGGCCATTCTAGTGGCGGTGGCCAGCCAGGGCTGGGTCGAAATTCTCACCGACTTGCTGACTGAGCTAAGCGAGATGGCCAGCTACAAGGCGATCGGTCAGGTCATGCAGCGGCGCATGCTCAATCTGCAAAAGAACTCGGCTCTGATGCGAGTGTGCTTTATGGAAGCGCAGTTTCACCCCGAGCTGCGGGAGCAAATTCAAACCGAAGTGATCGGCAAAATGATCGACGTTGCCGAAGCTTTCTTTCAAACCGCTATGGATCGTGGCGTTTACCGACCGATGAATGCCCGCATGGTAGCGCGAGTATTTCTGGGCATGTTTACCGTTGCGGGCTTTAGCCAAGACACCCTTGGCGACGAAGCCGCCTCGCCCCAGGCGATGAAAGACCTGGCGGAGTGTTTGACGGATATCTTTTTGAACGGCGTGCTGACCTAGAGAGAGATGGGAGTGGGAGAGTTTTGAATGTTTAATTTTGAGTTTTAAGTTAGAAGCCCAATTCAAAACTCAACACTCAAAATTCAAAACTTTCCCTTGCTGCTCCTACCGTCTTCCCTGGCCAAACAAGATGGCCTTGGCCTCATCGCTCATGGTTGATTCAGCGCGCATTGACTCGGCGATCGCATAGGCCCGCTCCACCGCTGGCCGGGCTTTGATCGCCTCAAACCAGCGCTTCAGATTGGGGAAATCTTCTAGGTTTTGCTGCTGGGTTTCGTAGGGCACAATCCAGGGGTAGCAAGCCATATCGGCAATGGAGTAGTCGCCAGCGATAAAGTCTTTGCCCTCAAGCTGCCGATCTAGAACACCGTAGAGGCGCTCGGTTTCTTTGACGTAGCGGTTGATGGCATAGGGAATTTTCTCAGGGGCGTAGCTGCCAAAGTGGTGGTTTTGGCCCAGCATGGGCCCTAGCCCGCCCATCTGCCAAAAAAGCCACTGCATGACCTGGGCGCGATCGCGCAGCCCCGACGGCAAAAACTGCCCGGTCTTCTCTGCTAAATACTGCAAAATCGCCCCTGACTCAAACAGGCTCAGGGGTTCGCCACCGTCGGCTGGCTCGTGATCGACGATGGCGGGGATGCGGTTGTTGGGCGCGATCGCTAGAAAGTCGGGGTTAAACTGATCGCCCTTGCCGATGTTGATGGGCTTGATGGTGTAGTCGACATCAGCTTCTTCGAGAAAAATGGTGACCTTGTGGCCGTTGGGGGTCGTCCAATAATAGAGGTCGATCATGGCAAGCATCCTTGGGGGCAAAGCACAGGAGCGGACCCAAATAGCCTAAACCAAGTCCTCCGCTATTGTGAAAAATTTAGTACAATTGAACTATGCGATAGCGACGGGCGCGGCGCCTAAAGCAGCAACTTGGAGAAAATGTGCTGATATTGGTTCAAAACCCTAGCCTCTAAGGCGTTGTAAGCCCTAAGTTGTGCGAACTCAACATTTCTTTCGATTTTGTTCCTATCCAAATCTTGATCTGGCCTTAGAATCAAGCGATATTTCGGACTCGCGCCCGAGCACACCGGCCCCAAGGGCCAGCCCACCGCCCTAGAGGATGACTCGTTATGGCCATTATTGCCCTCAAAGCCTGGTATCTCGAAGCCTACGAGCCGGTGCGAGATTTAGAGTTGCGGCCCCACGACCTGCGACTGAGCAAAAACAGCCTGTTGAAGTCGGCACTGCGGGCTGATTTTTTAGACGACAGTGCCGATGTGAAGCAGTCGGCCTGGTTTCAGCGGTATCTCGATGGCGAAACCGTAGAGTTTTACATCGAGGGCAGCGGTGGCTACGGCATCGCTAACATTGACCTGATCAGCCACGAGATCTACTTTACCAAGCTGGATGTCATGGCTCGCCTAGAGCCGATTGTCTACTTCTGCTACCAGCAGGAGTACAGCGAGTCGGCCGAGGCTCTGCACCAGGCTCTCACTGATGCGATCGCAAGCTTCAACAAAAAGTCTCGCATTGCCCTCACCCTAGAGGTGTCTCAGCGGCTCAGCGACGGCCCGGCCCGGCTTAACAGCGCGCTTACCCGCAAAATTCGCAAGTCACTGCTGTTTGTGGCCGATGGCACCCCGATTACAGCGGTGGAGGGCAACACCACGCTGCTAGTGCCTAGCCCCCACGTGTGTGTGGAGATGGGCTATGCGCTCCAGGCAAAGCCCGCCGAGCAGATTTTGCTGGCCCAAATGGAGCGATCGGACATTGTCGGGCAGTATCCCTTTGACCTGCCCGTTCAGAACCGGCTGACCTTTAAGACCAAAACCGACATCGCCAAGCAGATTCCCAAGGCCCTTGAGCAGCACTTATCTCGCTTTAATCTTTGGGCTTAGCAGCATCGCTAAGATACACCTGTAAACGCGTGGGGCGGGGCGATGGCCCATCAGGGCCGGTCTTTGATCGTCGCTCGGGTTACCTACTCGAGATTGTGCGGCGAATCACGGTGCCGGTTTAGGGCTGTGCCCTAAAGTAAGAAAAACTTACCCCACCACGCCCTCTCTTTTTAGGAAGCTCCATGCTCGATGCCCCCGATCTGCTCAGACTGCTGCACCCGTTTCTGGCCGTTACGGTGGTAATGCCGTTGATCGGTGTAGCCGTTTATCTTGCGGTGCAGACCCGCCAGCGACGCTTGGCCGTGGCCGACAAAGCCAAAACTACTCTTCCCCCGGTGGTCGGCAAAGAGCATGTGCGGGTTGGGCAATGGCTGTCTGGGGCAGTGGTGAGTTTGGTGCTTTTGGGTTTAGCCCATCCGATTTTCAAGACCCTTGCCCAGGAAAATGTTTGGGCTGAAGAGCCCTTTCGAGGGGTGTTTGTGGTGGCTATGTACGTGTTTACCCTGGGGGCTCTGGTATTGCTATATCGCTCCAGCAGCCGTGTTTGGCGGGGTACCTTTGCGACGCTGACCGGCATGGGGCTCTGGCTATTGGGGATGCAGCCGGGAGTGTTTCGGCGCGGCTATGAGTGGCAAATATCTCACTTCTATTTGGGTATGGCGGCGGCCATGCTGATGATCTTTGCCCTCGCCACCCTGCCCGAAATTTACAAGTCTAAGCGCTGGCGGCTGACCCACGCTGCCCTCAACACCGTGGCGGTGCTGCTGTTCATTAGCCAGGGGGTGACTGGCGTGCGCGATCTGCTCGAAATTCCGCTGCAGTGGCAAGAGCCCTTTATCTACCAGTGCGACTTTGAGAACAAGAGCTGTTGATAGCGGCTCAACCCGGCGGCGCTACAATCTAGGCACTGCTGGGGTAGGTGTCGATCCGTAGGGCCCATGATCACTAAGGCGTTTGCAAAGAGTCTGCCCCGCTGGGGGTGGCTGGGTCTAGGGCTAGGGCTGCTAACTCTGCTCTTTTTCGATGCGGTTATCAATCTTCAGGCCGAGCGACTTTGGTTTGAGGAAGTCAACTACCTGGAGGTGTTTGGGCTGCGGCTTAAATCACAGCTGCTGCTCGGTATTATTCCTATTCTGTGCACCCTGGGCTTTACCTGGGGCAACCTGACCTTGGCCGATCGCGCTCAGCCGATGGAGAAACCTAGCGATCGCCGCGATCAGGCCAGTAGTCTAGGCCTCGGTGGGCTGCTGTTGTTGGGGGTCACCCTGAGTTTTTTGCTGGGCTTGCAGCTGATTTACCAGGGGCAAATTGCCGGCGATTTTTGGCAGCAGACCACCACCCTCTACGATTCCACCACGCCCCTCGCCCTGTGGCCCAAGCTACAGCTGTTTACGGTCGTTGGCCAAATTTTCATTGCTCAGCCCTGGCTGCTGATCGCATTGGGCATTAGCACCGTGGCCTTTTTGCTCTATCCCCGACAGCTGGGGCGACTGGCGGCAATGCTCATGAGTCTTGGCTACGGGCTGATTTTGGCCAAGCAGTGGCCTACAGTGCTGCTTTCCCTCGACCCGGTGCCCTACGGTCAGACAGAGCCGATCTTCAACCGTGACATTGCTTTCTATATTTTTCGGCTACCGGTGCTGCGCCTGCTTGAATTTTGGGTGGTTGGCGGACTCTTTTTCACTCTGGTCAGCGTGTATCTGGTTTATTTACTCAGGGATAATACCCTCAGCCAAGGGCGTTTCTATGGCTTTTCAGACGCTCAGCAGCAGCACCTCTACAGCCTGGCTGGACTGCTGTTTTTGGCTACCAGCTTTAGTCACTGGTTAGAGCGCTACGACGTGCTCTATTCCAACGAAGGCGTGGTGTATGGCGCTGGCTACGCCCACGTCAACGTGGTGCTGCCTGCCAACTGGCTGCTGTCGCTCTTTACTCTGGGGTTGGGGCTTGTCTTTTTCAGCCGAGGGCTGCTGTGGACCCCGACCTACATCAACCCCATGCGCAAAGGTCCTCCCGCTGGTGTCGCTAAAGCTCCTCGGGGGTGGTGGGCGGGGATGGGGCACGCCAGCCTGCTGATCAAAGGCATCTGTGGCTACCTGGTGTTAACGCTATTGGGCTTGGTGCTGGTGCCTGCTATAGTGCAACGGCTGATAGTACAGCCCAACGAACTTCAGCGTGAGCGCCCCTACATTACTAATTCTATTGCGCTCACCCGCGCGGCTTTTGATTTGGAGGCTATTGAGTCAGAACCCTTTGACTCTAGCGGCAACCTCAACGCTGAAGACCTGGAGCAAAACGATCTTACCCTCGAGAATATTCGGCTGTGGGATTCGCGTCCGCTGCTCGACAGCAACCGTCAGCTTCAGCAGATTCGCCTGTACTACGAGTTTAAAGACGCCGACTTCGATCGCTACAACATTTTGAACCAGGACCGCCGCTCTGAGCGCCGCCAGGTGATGATCTCGGCGCGGGAGCTCAACTACGAGCGGGTGCCCGAGATTGCCAAAACCTGGGTGAATGAGCACCTGGTCTATACCCATGGCTACGGCTTTACCATGAGCCCCGTGAATACCGCTGGCCCCGACGGATTACCGACTTACTTTGTCAGCGGCATTAACAACCTACCCAGTAACGATGAGGTGCGCCAGAGCATTCCCATTGGGGAGCCGCGCCTGTATTTTGGGGAGCTCACCGACACCTACGTCATGACCAACACCCAACTGCTGGAGCTTGACTACCCCAGCGGCAACGAGAATGTTTATACCTCTTACCTGGGCCGGGGCGGCATCAACCTGGGCAGCATGTGGCGGCGGCTGTTGTTTGCCCGCTACCTGCTCGACTGGCGCATGCTGTTTACCGAGGACTTTACCGCCGATACGCGACTGCTGTTTCGCCGCAACATTGCCGATCGCGTGCGGGCGATCGCCCCTTTCTTGCGCTTCGACACTGACCCCTACCTGGTGGCCGCTGACATCGGTAACGCCTCGCGGCGGTGGGGCACTGGCCCGACCCACGGCAGCCGCCCCCCGAGCACAGTTAGCTTTGAGGGCTTTCGCGATCGCGACCCCAACCTCACCGTTGAAAACTACGACTCCCAGGACACCGAAGGCTACCTCTACTGGGTGATCGACGCCTACACTATCAGCGGTCGCTACCCCTACTCTGACCCCGGCGACAACGATTTCAACTACATTCGCAATTCAGTCAAGGTGGTGATTGATGCCTACAACGGAGCGATCAGCTTCTTTATCGCTGATCCCAACGACCCGATCATTCAAACCTGGAGTCGGCTGCTGCCCGCCATGTTTGAGCCGCTAGAGGCCATGCCCGATAGCCTGCGCACTCACATCCGTTATCCGCAGGATCTGTTTTCGGTGCAGGCCGACTCGCTCATGACCTACCACATGACTGATCCCCAGGTGTTTTACAACCGGGAAGACCAGTGGCGCGCCCCCAGCGAAATCTACGCTAAAGAGTCACAACAGGTCGAGCCCTACTACCTGATTATGAAGCTGCCTCAGGAGGACACCGAGGAGTTTGTGCTGCTGCGGCTGTTTACCCCGGCCCAGCGCAACAACCTAATTGCCTGGCTGGCGGCGAGGTCGGATGGCGATCGCTACGGACTGCGGCTGCTCTACCGCTTTCCCAAACAGGAGCTGGTGTTTGGCCCCGAGCAGATTGAGGCCCGCATCAACCAAGACCCTGAAATTTCCCAACGCATTTCTCTTTGGGATACCCAGGGGTCTCAGGCCCAGCAGGGCAATTTGCTGGTGATTCCCATCGAACAGTCGCTGATTTACGTAGAGCCCTTGTACCTCGTGGCTGAGCAGAATCAGCTGCCCACCCTGACTCGGGTGATTTTGGTCTACAAAAACCGTATTGCCATGGCTCCCACACTACAAGCGGTGCTGTCGGCGGTGTTTTTGCAGGAGCCGGAGCCAGCGGCCCCGATTTTGCGCGAGTTGGGGGCAGAGCCGCCGGAAGCCGACCAGCCTTTACAACCGCCGCCGGGTATTGACATCCCCGTTGGGGTGCCCGCCGAGGAGGGTTTGCTGGAAGGGGGATAATCCAACCCTATACCTAGGGACGATCTAAAAACTGCCCTAGCAGCTCTTTGGCGGGCTCTACCATGGCCCAGGTGCCATCGGCCTGGCGGCGCAGGGTGGCAAAGGCCACGGTGTTACCGCTGCCAATGGGCTCGCCTTGAGACAGGTCACCCAACTTCACCTGGCGCAGTCCGCAGAGGCGAAACAGGTAGGCCGGCACATCCGGGCTCGACAAAATTATGCACTGGTCGGCGTTGCCCTCAGCGGGCTGCACCTGACCATCAAACGGCATGAACACTCGATTGCCCTTAAGGTCGACCGTGATGTCGCCCAGGCCGCTCTGCACCGAGTATCCTGCCAGGCGATCGCCGGGCTGCAGCGCCCACTTTTGGTGCAGGGTGATGTTGCGCGGGCCGGGGTCTGGGCTGGAACCAGAGCAGGCCGCAGACAGCAGCACGAGGGCCAAAGTCATCCCCTGCCAAGGCCTCCACTCCAATTGATGGCCGCCGTCTATCCTCGTCCTTAGCTCTGTCTTAGCGCCCATTGATCGCCAGCCATAAATACACATGAACTTTAGTTCATTTATACTGAATATGCCATGTTTTTTTGGGGGCGGACCGGGACATCGCCCAATCGCGTCCAGAGCAGGCCAAGGCGCTAGGATATTAGGGCCGTTTGGAGGCCCACCGTGTTTTTCAGCGTTGTTACCCCTACTTACAACCGTCAGCCCATTCTAGAGAAGTGCCTGCGCGCCCTAGAGCAGCAGAGATTTGATCCGGCGCTGATCACAGACTACGAGCTAGTCGTGGTAGACGACGGCTCCACCGACGGCACCATTGAGTGGCTGCAAGCCAATACCGCCGAGTTTCCCCATGTGCGGCTAGTGGAGCGTCATCACCAGGGGGCGGCAGCGGCCCGCAACTATGGGGTACAGGTGGCCCAGGGGGACACCATTGTCTTTGTCGACAGTGATGTGATTATGCCGTCGGGCAGTCTCCAGGCCCATGCCCAGGCCCTAGCTGATGCTTACCAGCGATTGGGGGACGATCGCGTTTTTACCGCTGGTCGCCTGGTCAATACTATCAACTTTGAGCAACCCACCGCCGAGCCCGCAAAGGTAACGGATTTCTCCAACGCCTTTTTTGATACAGCTAACTTGGCGATCGCCCGACACTGGCTGCTGACTGCTGGACTGTTCGACACCGAATTTAGCCAGTACGGCTGGGAAGATTTGGAGCTGGGGGTACGGCTCAAAAACCTGGGCGTCACCATGGTCAAAGTGCCCGAAGCCGTGGGCTACCACTACCACCCCCCTTTCACTCTCGATCAAATTCCCAAGATGATTGACCAAGAAATTCAGCGAGGCCGTATGGGGGCAATTTTCTACAAAAAGCACCCCACTCGCGAAGTGCGCATGATGATTCAGATGACCCCACTCCACCAGGTGCTCTGGGGCTTGCTGACTGCGGGCGGGCGGCTGAATGAGCGCACCATGGCCCCCCTGCTGCGCTGGCTAATTGCCCGGGGCAAGCCCCAGGTGGCTCTGGAACTCGCCCGGGTGTTTCTCAACTGGTACACGGTGCAGGGGGTATACGCCGCCTATAGCGAACTTCAGCAGGAGGGATAGAGGGTGCACGGTTTAAGGTCTAGGGTTTAGTGCCGGTCTCTAGCCTTAGACCCTAGACCTTAGACCCTGTACTCTCTACATCAACCACACTTCAGCAGCACTGGCGATCGCCATAGCCAGCATGCCAACCGCTAGGTATTGAAGCAGAGGTGGTCTAGCTTGCCGCTGTCGTTCAGTGGAGCGGAGAGCACCGTAAATGTGGGGTGCTCCGATCAGAAAAAAGAACAGTTGGAGGATGTCGACCTTCCGCCGCTCCAGCGTGAAATCGGATTGGGGGTTCATCAGAAATTCTCCTTCGAGATTGGCACTAAACGTTGGCCGTCGTGACCAGGCACAAATGTAACACAGCATTAAAAAATGTTGTGTTGTGTCGCAACATGATCATTCAGGCTTTCACTCTAAAGACAGGTATGTGGCAGAAGAATGAAAATATGAAGAGTGAAAAACGAAAAAAACGCCTGATGAGTTTGAATATTGGCATTTCGGGCTGGTCTAAGCCGGAACCTAGCTGCTAAGGCAGAGATTCGCAGGCAACTTTGCCCAGACTCAACCGCAGGGCGTCTGTATTGTCCCTTGCTTGGATGGGCTGACGAAGCAGTGAGTCTGGGGGGAGTGTAGAGCTAGATTGCCTGCTGAGGGCTGATGTTCTCTCACCACAGATCACTCAGGGGTTCGTGAGTTGAGGGGAGGGACGGGTCGGGGGCGCGGTTCCAGAGTTCGAGCAGCAGCTTGGCCAGGGCCTGGCTTACCCAGTCGTTGCCCTCGGGACTGAGGTGAATGTGGTCGAAGTAGAGCTGTTCTTGGTCCGTCCGCTGAAACAGGGGCAGGCCATCGAGGTAGGGAATCCCCTCGTTTTGGGCAAAGGCGGCAAGGCGCTGACGGGCTACCAATTCGTAATCGCGGGGGCCGTCGGGGTCAAGCTCACGGCGCAGGGGGGTCATGGCGATCGCCAGCCGTCCGCCCGCAGCCTGCACCACCTGGTTAAGCTGTCGCAGGGCCTCTAGGTTGACTCCCACGCGATCGCCACCTTGGTCATGCAGCGCTTGGAGCGCCGGGCTGGGAGTATAGCCGAGCCGACGCTGGGCCACCTCCCACAGGGCCAGGGGCGGACGGCGGGTGGGGTAGGCGGGGTTGCGATCCAGTTCGTAGCTGTTGGGAGCGATCGCAAATAGATCGTCAGTGTTGAGCACCACCAGCACCAGCTGGGCTTCAAAGGTGCCAAACCGCAGCAGGTAGCCCAGCTCGTTGCGCGGCCCCCATGAGTTGGCCGAAGCATTGAGCACCTCCACCGTTTCTACCCCTGGTGGGTTGAGGTCGACTAACGCCTGCTGCACTTTGACCGACAGCAGTTCGCTCTGGTCGGTCCACCAGCCGCCGTTGACGATCGAGTCGCCCACCATCAGCACCCGCAGGGCATCAGTCGGTCGCTGGGCAGCCACCGCTGGCCCCCGCATCGAATATTGATTGATTTCAATGCGGTTGCCCCGCCGCCGTAAGCTCTGGTTAGGGGCGAGGCGGTAGCCGGTGCGGGCATCGGCTACATAAAGGGGCGGGTTGCCGAGGCCATAACGCACCCGCAGCAGTAGCTCGACGATCGCGATCGCCACCACCCCAACTCCCAACCCCCAGAGCAAAATTTTGACCAAGGTTGCCCCTATCGCAGCACCACATTTTAGTCACATTTCCCACGGTTTGGACGGGGGATGGGGCGACAGGTAGGTACAAGGCATAAGGTACAGGGTGCCTTATACCTTGTACCTTAGACCCTATACCCTGATTGGTGTGAAGGCTGGACTATGTCCAAGCCTCACCCATCAGTGCTGCTCCTGCAATTCCCTAGAACGCTGAATTAATGGAGCTACTGGTTCAGCCTGGAGCTGGTGGGTAATGCGTTCTCAATCCAGGGCGCGGTACTCCCAAAAGCGTTCTCCGGCGGCACACAGGCCCAAATACATATTCAGCAGCTGGGGCTTGTGCCGCAAAATTGTCCAAAACTGGCCCCGCAGCTCGGGGCGGCGCAGGCCCTGGTGCCAAATCCCCGTCCGAGAGGAAACTGCATGGTCTGTCCCCGCCCCTGCACAGTGAGAATCTTGAGGCACTGCTCTATGCAGCGTCTGAGGTAATTGCTAGGCTCGTAGAGAGTCCAAAAGCCTTCGACATATTCGCGGGCGATATCGGTCACAGGGCGAGTGGGCACAAAATTCATCAGCGTGTTTTGGTCGCCGGTGGAGTTGTCGATGCTGTCCATCAGGCGCTCCTCTTTTTTCAGGCGCTCCCAGAGGGCGGTGTTGGGCAGCGCTTGCAGCAGGCCCAGCATGGGTTGGGAAATGCTGGTTTCTTCGATAAAGGCCTGGATGCGATCGCCCGCACCCTGGTCAACCAGCGCCAGCTAATTCTCGCCGACGAACCCATCGCCGCCCTCGACGAACAGTCGGGCCGCGACGTAGTGAGGCTGATGCAGCACCAGGCTTAAGAAAAAGGCTGCACCATCCTCATGGTCACCCACGACAACCGCATCCTCGCGCATCATCAACCTGGTGGACGGGCGGCTGGAGTCGGACGAAAGCCCCCAGCAGTTTGTCGATAGCCACTCCCCCAAAGCCCTCGACCAAAAAATGTTCATCATGTAAGGAGCAGAAACTGGGTGTCTTTGCCAACGGGGCAGCTAGCCTGACTATCTCCGAAAAGACACCCGGTTTTTAGTTCCCCAAGTCCCCCCACTACTACCCCCTCTATGTCCATCTCCTTCGCCAGCGCCGTCTAAACCCTCCCCTACACCAAAGTCGCCGACTACCTGCAAACCGCCGCCCTGTTTCAAGACAGTCTGCGAGTTTACCCCAACAGTCTTCGGTTCGACATTCTATACGGCTCTACCCTGGTCAAAGTTGAGGTGGTGCCCTGGGAAGTACACCACTGGGAAAAAGCCGATCTGGCCACAGTGCTGGCCACCAGTTGCGTCACCGTCGGCAGCACTTATCGACACAGAACTGATGCACTTTTTGCTCACCAAAAACCGTCGCATGCGCTTCGGGGCTTTTCATCTGGACGAGGTCAACCAGGTGCTCTTTGCCGAAAGCGTGCTGGGGGGCGAAAACATGGATTCAAGAGAGATGCAAACCTGCATTTTGCCAGCGGTGACCATTGCCGACACCTACGACGATATTATTGCCGAGCGCTTGGTGGCCAGCGGGCGATTGATCGCGTGGAGTGTACAGGAACCGAACGGGGGTGTTTTAGGTTCCGTCAAGGGGCTGAGAGCAGCTTGGTCGAAGGTCGTTCGGCCCCAAAGCTAACCCCAGATATACTGTAGCCACCTGAGCGATGGGTTGAGGCTAAAGGCAGAAATAGCAGTTTTGCGGTAGTCGGCCTGGCCCAAAATCTCCTGGGCCGCCAATAAGCCACTTTTGATCGCAGGCCCAATTCCCTCCCCCAAATCCTTGGAGGCTAGACCAGCGGAATCGCCCACCACAAAGGCGTTATCTTGTTTGACTTGGCCCTGGCGGTTAAATAAATAGTAGCCATGGCCCTGGGGCGTGAGGGTTGAGCGGGTCTTGGTGTCGAGCAGATCGCGCTTGACTAAATCGTCTAAAAACCAGTTCCAGTGGTCGCGAATGTGGCTATGGGTCGCATTAAGGGTGTGGCTGGCCCCGCCTATGCCCAGGTTGACGAAACCATTGCCCTTGGGCACATACCACGAGTAGCCCGGCAGGCCGTGAAACCGAAAGAACAGATGGGCTGAGTCATCGCGTTGTGGATACTCAAATTCTTTTTCGAGAGTGGCGATTTGCACAGACTGCTCAGCCCGGTGGGGAAAGAGCTGGCGTTTTACCGGGCAGCCGGTGCCCCCGGCCCCCACCAAATAGGTACAGGCAAACTGGTCATCAATGACGTAGCGATTGCCCCGTCGCTCAACATGATTCACTTTATGAGTGATGATCGGGGCCTGCGATCGCGCCAGCAGCCACTGGTCAAACTCCAACCGGCGGATCGAATAATCTGTCCGCCACGGGGCCGCCCATCCCCCCAGCAGGGGAAAGGAAAAAGGGGCAAAATACATCTTGGTGGTGAGCGACACCAGGGAGTGGGGATAGTCGGCCGGAACAAACTCCAGCTGCTCCATGACCTGGGCTGGCACCCACCCGGCACACAGCTTCAGCCTAGGAAAGTCTTGTCTATCGAGCACCAGCACATCACGCCCCTGGCGTTTGAGCTGCCAGGCGCAGCTGCTGCCGGCGGGGCCACCACCCACGACAATGGTCTCGGCGTAGTCCATGGTTACCTCCTTAAACTATTCTCAAAACCCATCCATTTCAAGAATGCGAACTCGGCCGTTGAGCCGATCGCGGCAGGGCCCCGGATAAGTATTTAGTTGCAACACTCTAAACCGGTTGCAGTACTACCTCTGACGGTTCAACGGGAGTCGTCTGGGTGACATCGGTACTGTAGAGCGACGACCGCCAGGGCTGGGGTGCATCCTGGCGAGTGAGCACAAAGCGCATCAGCAGTAGGTCGCGATCGTCAAACAGCCGCCAGGCCTCGGCCAGATAGCACAGATAGCGGTTGTAGGTGCGAACCCCCACCAGCTCAATCGCCTCGCTCTGATGGGCCACCAGCCGGTCGAACCAGGCTTTGATCGTAGGCCGATAGTCGTGGACAGAGTGGTGGGTTACCCTCAACCCAGCCTGCTCAAAGGTCTCGAGGTGCTGCTGCCAGGTAGCCAGCTCTACCCCTGGAAAGACATCGGCCCCACCGGCCAGCATTTTGGCTGGCGGAGCGGCCGACATCTGGCAAAAGAAGTGGTGTACTAGGTGTCCGGTGGGCTTAATCGCCGCCGCCAGCTTTTGGGCCAGGGGCAGGAGCTGGTTTTTGGGCACGTGCTCCATGCAGCCAATAGAGTAGATTTTGTCCCAGCTGGCGGGGACGTAGTCGGTGGTGACCACATCTTTAATCTCGGCATTGAAGCCGTAGGTTTCATCTATGAAGCGCTTTTGCTCGACTGAGAGAGTGTAGCCCGACAGATTGTCGCGATCGCCAGTGTGCTGGTAGATGCGCTTGAGCATTGAGCCCCAGCCGCAACCCAGGTCCAAGATGCGCTCGCCAGGCTTAGGATCGATTAAATTCAAAATAAAGTCAGCTTTATGCCTTTGGGCAGTTTCTAGAGTGTCGTCTGAGCTGAGAAAATCGCCGCAGGTGTAAAATACGTAGTTCTGGTCTAGGAAAAGCTTGTAGAAGTCATTGGAGACATCGTAGTGGGCGGAAATTCCCTTCACCCGATCCCTCAGTTTGGGGTAGACAGTGGCCCAGAGCTGCCTGACTGGCGCGGGAGGATAATGCTTCAGGAGCCACTCATAGTAGGGTGACTGGGGTTGAGTAAACTGCCGCCAGACAGCTTCAGGATTGAGGATTTTTCCCTGTCTTGACCAGAACATAAACTGGCTGTAGCTGAAGCCGCAGAGCAGGGTTTCAGGAACTACCAGCGCAAATCGTTTGACTTCTGTCAGAGCTTTCATGGGAGCACCTAAGATAGTTGAATTATGTGGGTTGGACAATAACCATTGAGCCTATTTCCATCGCAAAGAGATATTTTCAAACATTGTCAACAGGGCTAACAGTCGCAAGGTTCTTGGATAAAGATGATAATCAAATAGCTTCCATCACTCTAATGCCACTCTCTCAAAATAAAAACCTAGCAAAAACATAAGTCAACAAAGAAGTCTGATTTTTCTATGAGCTACGTCATTGCTAAGAAAGCTCTCATTTCCCAGGCTACCTACGCCAAAAAATTGCGACCTCTATTACCGCCAGAAGCCTTTGAACCAGACCCTGGCAAGCTGTTAGTACTGGCTGTCAACGCACTGATCTTGCTGTTGGGATGGGCGATTGCCAAACGGCTCAACCTACATTCTGTCGGTCAACTGGGGCTGTACCTGCCGCTAGTTTTGGTCATGGCAAACAGCGTAACCGCACTGACCTTTGGCAGCCACGAACTCCTACACGGCAGTATCATTCGTCGCCCCAGGCTGGCTCATCTATTTAGCTTGCTAGGGTTTACCCCTGGTTGGATGCCCCCTACCCTCTGGCAAATTGTCCACAACCGAATTCACCACAACAACACCAATACCGCCGCTGACCCCGATCGAAATTATCTCTTTGATCAGCCCAATACCTGGTGCAAACGGGTGCAAAATTTCGCAGTCCTTTCCAGCGAGATAACCCCCCTAGGGCTTATTTTTGGGCTGCTGATGTCATGGGGCTTCTACACCTTTCGTAACCTGACTTCGGTGTTGCTATTCAACAGCCCAGAGGTGAAGTATGTACCGGCGGCCTTTGCAGTCAAACCCAAGGAGCGGCGCAAAATAGCGGCAGAGTTCCTGGTAATTCTACTGATTCATCTCGGCATCATCAGCTACTTAGAGTTTGACGTTACTAAGCTGATCTGGGCCTATTTTCTGCCTGTAGGCCTCGGTTATGCGGGTTTAATTAGCTACATTGGCACCAACCATCTCGCCTCGCCAATGACGGCGGTCAACGACCCCCTGCTCAACAGTCTGTCTGTACAGGTGCCCAAGATTTTTGATGTGCTTCACCTAAATTTTTCTTACCACGCAGAGCACCATATTTTTCCAGGGCTCAATTCTGAATATTACCCTCGGGTGAGAGAGTTGTTACAGCGCCACTACCCAGAGCGTATGGACTACGTGACGCCTATTCAGCAGGCCTGGCATCTAATGCGCAGCACACCCCGGTTGTATCGAGATGAGACTACCTTTACCGACTGGTCGGGAACCGAATCGGTGCCCTGCCCTCTCAATCTGCCGGTTGAGAGCTCCAGTGAACTGTATTCGCCTGTAGCCACTAACCTTTGAGTTTAGTTTTCCACCAGTTCGCGGAACCAGTTGTCGCTCCAGAGTTCGTCAAAGGCGGGCTCGGTGCGGGCTTCTTCGCGGTAGTCGGGGTCAAGGCGCACCGCCTGTTGTAGCGCTTCCATGGCGTTGTCGAACTGGCGCTGGAGAGCGTAGCAGAGGGCCTTGTGGTAATGGGCTTTGGGGTAGTCGGGGTCGAGAGCGATCGCCCGGTCAAAGCTCTTGATCGCATCCTCGTCGCGACCCAGCTTCACCAGCGCTAGACCCCGGTTGTCCCAACCCTTGGGGGCATCGGGGTTAAAGCGGGTAGCTTTGTCAAAGCTACCCAGGGCGTCGTCGTAGCGCTCTAGCTCAATCAGCGAGAGGCCCCGGTTGAGCCAGGCGATCGCATCGTTGGCCTGGTATTCCACCGCCTTGTCAAAGGAGTTAAACGCCTCCTCGTGCTGCTGCAAAATGCCGTAGGACACACCCCGGTTGACCCAGGCCTCATGGTATTCGGGGTGAATCTCTAGGGCTTTATCAAAGGCGGCGATCGCATCTTCGCGCCGCTTGAGGCGGCTGAGGACCATGCCTCGGTTGAGCCAGGCCTTAGCGTCGTCGGGGGTGATTTCGGTGAGCTGGTCAAACACCGTTAGGGCGTCTTCGTGGCGGCGCAGCTCGCGGAGGATCAGGCCTTTCTGCATCAAGGCGACCGTGTGCTTAGGCTCTAGCTCTAGGGCGTGGTCAAGAGAATCGATCGCCCCCTCTAGCTGCTCTAGCGCCTGCTGGGCCGTGGCTCGGTTGAGCCACACCTGGGTGTTGACCGGCTGAATGTCGAGGGCTTTGTCGTACTCGGCCACCGCCAGGGCATAGTCGCCGTCAGCTAGGTAGCGATCGCCCCGGCCAATATATTCATCGGCGGTGAGAAACAGCTGGGGCCGGTTGGTTTCCAGCCGGGTGAGTTTGTCGGTGAGGGTAGTGAACTGCTGCCGCGCCTTGCTCATAAACGAGTCGGCCAAGTACTGGGGCGACACCTCGCCCAGGCGGCGCATAATGTCGTCTTTCTGGTGCTGGGCCTCGGCCTGGATGGCCTCCAGCCGCACCCGGTAGCTCTGCTGTAAATCCCCCAGGCGGCCCAGGGTGACCTCTCGCCCGGCCTCAATATCAGCCTCCAGCCGGGCAAAGCGCTCCGCCATTTCGGCTATTAGCCCGTCGAGCTGGGTGCGGGCTGCCGCCTCGCGCTCGGCGGTATTGCTGCCTAGGGTGGCCAAATCTTCGCTGAGACGGGCATCAAAGGTGTCGATTTTGTCGAGGACGCGATCGCGGCGGGTAAAGATGGTGCCGCGCACCTGATTGAGCTGCTCAGTAAAGGCCGCTTCCATGGCCCGCAGACCATCGAGCACCTGGAGCTGCTGCTCGCCCGCTGCCTCTTGCAGCACCCGCACCTGCTGGCGAAAGGCGTTGGCGGTGCCCTCCACATCGGCTAGCAGGGTCGATCGCTGAATTTCGGCCTCGGTGGCCATCTGGCTGAGCTGACCCTGCAACGTTTGGGCCGTGCGCTGAAAGTCGTCGAGGGTGTTTTGCTGGCGAGCATCCACCTCGGCGCGAGTAGCCGTAAAGCGCTCCAGGGCCTCATCCGCCGCCCGACGCAAGTCGCCCAGCAGCATGTCCTGCTGCTTCTGAATATCAATTTTCAGGCCGCTAAACTGGGCCAAAAACTCGTCGGCCTGGCGGCGCAGATCGGCTAAGATGCGGCTGCGCTGACCGTCTACTTCGCTGCGCAGGTTGGCAAACCGCTGGGTAAATTCATCGATGGAGCGCTGAATGGTTTGCAACGCTAGGTCGCGCTCGCCCAGGGCACTGACCTGCAGCTCGCCTAGCTGGCGGCTGATCTCGTCGGTCTGAGTTTGCAGACGGGTGAGACTGCCCTGGCGCAGCGCCTCTAAAGCCTCGGCAATCGTGGCGGTCTGGCGCTCGACCTGGTCGCTGGCCTGGGTCGTAAGCTGCTGGCGCAGGTCGGCCAGGGCTACCATGACGCGATCGCGCTCTTCCTGCATGGCTAGGGTCATCGTGCCCATCTGGTCGGCAAAGCTGGTTTCGGCGTTGCCGATCTTTTGCAGCACCGCATCCTGATGCACTTCCACATCGCTGCGCAATCGGTTCACGTCGCGCAAAAAGCCGGTCTGATTTTCTTCCAGAGTGCGAAATACCACGTCGCGCTGGAGCTGGGTATCTTTGCGCAGGGTGGTGATCTCGTCATCGGCGGTCGCCCGCAGCCCGGTCAGGTGACCGACAAAGTTGGCCTCAGTTGACTCTAGCTTCACCTGCAAATCGCTTAGGGTTGACTGCCAGTCGTTGATCGTGCGCGCCTTGAATTCCGCCAGGTCATCCACCAGCCGGTTGAGCACCTGTTTTTTAGTCACCGCCTCTTCTTGGAAGCGATCGGTGCGGCTGTCTAATTCAGAAGCCCGCTCTTTCGCCTGGGCCAGAATGTAGTCGAGGTCGCGGGTAGCGGTTTGAATCTTGGTCTCTAAATCGGTGATGTCGTTGATCTGGTTGCGCACGACAACGGAGACTTCTTGAATTACCGATCGCCGCATTAGCCACAGCATCACTACGCCAACGCTGAGCAGCAGCAGCAGGGTGCCCAACATGACAAAGAATAGAGTGGTGGCGCGGCGAAAAGCCAGATCGGCCTCGGTGCTCAGCCGCTCTAGCTCGGCGGTGGTTGCCGCCTGGGCCAGCAGCACCGGTTCTGAGGCTTGGGCAACGAGTTGAGGCTCGGCCTGTTGAGAATCTTGCGCCATCGCAGGCCGCACCACCCCGCCGCCAATCAACATCAGCGCCAGCAGCAATAGGGGTCGGGGAACATCGGCCAGGGAACGCATGGGCTGCCTCATCAGGACTGTCCTAATGGAATAGGACTAGGATACCTGATACTTCAAAGGGTTAGGGCAGGGGTCAGCAACATTTGGCTGGGGGGGGACCGGCCTTTAGTGGCCTTTCTAACGGCCATAGTTGTAGCCGCTGGGCAAAATCGTCGTGCCGTCGCGGTGGCTTTCGACCAGGTCGGCCCCCGTCGCCCGAAACAGGTTGCACCGGCTAAGGTTGGCCCCGCTGAGACTGGCCCCCTCTAGGTTGGCGGTGCTGAGGTTGGCCCCGCGCAGATCGGCCCCGCTGAGGTTAGCTCCTTCCAGGTTGGCTTCATGCAGGTTGGCCCCGCGCAGATCGGCTCGACCTAGGTCAGCCCCGGTCAGCAGGGCGGCTTGCAGGTCGGCCCCGTAGAGGTTGACGTCGCCCAAATGGGCTTTTACCAGGCTTGCGCCCCCCAGCTTCGCGCCGCTGAGGTTGCTGTAGGGAATGTAGCTCTCGTCTAGGCAGCTACCCTGCAAATCGATCTGACGCAAATCTACCTCGAACAATTCAGCCCCGGTCAAATCAATCGCCGCAAAGCATCGCTGACCGTTTTGATATGCCGCCAGCAGGGCATCTTTTGTAATCCGATCCATCGCTGTTGCTGAAATCAGGCCGCAAACCTGAGTATTTGTGCTCAACTAAACGTCAATTGCTAATGTAATCGTTTACGTTTCGTAACATGAGCACGTTAAGCTTCTCTTCAGGTTTTTGATGCCACGATCAATCGAGAGCCAGTCTGGCCCTTTAATCTTTCCCCCAGGAGGCCTATTCACGCAATCATCAGCACCAGGCCATGCATCCGCTACCCGCAGGCAGGCGCTCGGCCGGAAGAGCTGGCAGGGGAACGCTCCCCATGCTTTTGCTGTAGGCTACACTGATCACACCCGCCCGGCGCGGCCCGCGATGGCCCTTTGGGTTGGCCTTTGATCATCGCACCCTCCCCTCCGGCCATGCCCGACGCTCTGGTTTCCATCGCCCAGCACTACCACAGCCGTACTAAGTACGACCCTGACACCATCAAGTCGAAGGCACAGCCCCTCGACTACAGCCGTCAGCCCACTCCCTTTAAGACTTACCGGGTGGGGACCGAGATTGACCTCAAACCCTATATAGACGAAAGCAACCCGCCGGAGCCAGACAGCGAGCGGGTAGACTGGACGCGGTTATCGCGGCTGCTGATCAATGCCTACGGGCTAACGGCCAAGTTCCCGACTGCCACGGGGCAGACCTTTTATCTGCGATCGGCCCCCTCGGCGGGGGGACTGTATCCGGCGGAGATCTATATTATTTCGCGCGGTACCCGGCTGTTGCCAGCGGGGCTCTACAACTACCAGGCCCGCAGCCACAGCCTCTGGCGCTACTGGGATGATCACGGCTGGCAGAATCTACAGCGGGCCTGCTTTTGGCACCCAGCACTGGAGTCAACGCATTTGGCTCTGGTAGTGACGGGGGTATTTTATCGCTCCGCTTGGCGCTACCAAGACCGAGCCTACCGCCGCATTTGCCTCGATGTGGGCCATCTCTTAGGCAATCTGGAGCTGGCTTGCGCCCTGGTTGACTATCGCCCCCACCTGGTGGCCAGCTTTGCTGACCAGGCCATGGCTGAGCTGCTTTACATCGACGCTACCCAGGAGGGGGCATTGGCGGTGCTGCCCCTGGCCGACCTGCTGATGGTGGAGCAAAACTTGCCCTGTGCCCAGGTGGCCTTTGCCACGTCGCCCCAGACCCAATTCCCATCGGTGCCCGATGGAGAACTGCTGAGTTACTTTCACCAGGCGACCGCCATAGCCCCTACCGCCGATGTGCCCCCGTGGGCGATGCGCCCCACGGGCGACACCCCCCAGCCAGCCGACACCCTCGAAGATAAGTACAACCTGCCCTTTGGGTTGCGGGTGCCCACTACCACCGCCTCGATCGCCTGGGGGTCCCATCTAGAAGAGCTAGAGATAACAGTATTTAAGCGGCGATCGACCCGGCGCTACACCGGCGGCTCGATTTCCCTGGAGGCGCTGAGGCTATTGCTCGACTTTACCTACCAGCCCCACCATTATTGCAACCAGGGGTTTGACCCCGACCCCGACTATTGCGATCGCACCCTGGTGCACACCTTTGTAGTGGCCTGCGGAGTCGAGGGGCTTGACGACGGCTGCTACTACTACGCCCCCCGCAGCGAAGAGCTGCGCCAGGTGCGCTTTAAAAACTTTCGCCGCGAGCTGCACTACCTCTGTCTGGGGCAAGAGCTGGGCCGCGATGCTGCCGCCGTGGTGTTTCACACCGCCGACCTGGCGGGAGCGGTGGCAGCCTATGGCGATCGCGTCTACCGCTACCTGCACCTCGATGCCGGGCACCTGGGCCAGCGGCTAAATCTGGCGGCCGTCCGGCTGGGGCTAGGGGTAAGCGGCATTGGTGGCTTTTTTGACGACCAGGTCAATGAGGTGCTGGGTATTCCGCCCGACGAAGCGGTGATTTATGTGACTACTCTGGGCCAGCCAGGATAGTCGGGGTAGTCTAAACAGTAGATCGTCACCCCCAGGGTTGATTGTTCCTCTACTCTGATGTGGCGTTGTGCTATGGCCCAGCTTCGATCTCGAAACCCAATGACAGAAGGCCCTTTGCACCAAGTGCCGCCGCGTGATCAAGTGAGCTTGCTGCTGCTGGTTGCGGATGGAGCTGATCGCACCCGGTTCAACCCGCCCGCTGCGATCGCCCCGCCTGCCCATACCCTGATCGAGGCCGCTGCGCTCTCCCAAGCCCTGGATTTATGGTTCACGGGCAGGGCAGACTGGGCTGTTTTGGACTTGGCCTGGGCCGAAGGCAGCGGGCTAGCATTTTTGAGCACCCTGAGCGAATGCCAGCAGCGCCCTCTGCCCGTGATCGTGCTGGTTGGACCTGGGCAGGAGCGCGCCGCCCTGGAGGCGATGAAGCTTGGAGCCGCTGACTATCTCTTTGCATCAGACTTCACCTCTGAGGCCCTCTGGGCCAAGCTGGGAAAAGTTGGCCTAGGGGCGCAGCAAGCGATCGCCGATACCCCAGATAAAGCTCTTCAGCACTACCAAAATCTGGTCGAAAACTCCCCCGATATTATTGAGCGGTTTGATCGCAACCTGCGCCATCTCTACGTCAGCCCAGCGCTAGCCAAAATTTTGGGCATTGATGTGGCCGTCTGTTTAGGCAAAACCTGTCGCGAGCTTGGTCTCGACGACGCCATGGTCAACGACTGGGAAGCAGCGGCGGCCGTGGTGCTGGCGACCGGAGAGAAACAGGTGATTGAATTTTCTACCCCAACTTTGGTTGGGCAGCGGTACTTTGAGATGGCGATCGCCCCTGAGTGGTCTGATCAAGGCCAGATCGAGTCGCTGCTGTGTATTTCGCGCGATATCAGCGATCGCGTGGTGGCCCAGCAAACCCAGCAGCGGCTGCTCACCGCCGCCCAGACGGCCCAGCGCGATGCCACGGCGGCGCGAGACAGATTGGCCCGCGTGTTTGACCGCATCAACGACGGCATTATCGCTTTTGACCGCGATTCGCGTTGCGTGTACCTCAACCCCAGCGGTGAGCAAATCCTGAGGCGATCGGCGCTGCAAATCCTCGGTAACCACGTCTGGGACGAATTTCCCGAGGCGGTGGAAACCCCCATTTACGAAGTCTACCACCGCGTCATTGAGCAGCAGCAGCCCGAGTTTTTGGAATACTACTTTCCGCCTTTAGACACCTGGTTTGAGATGCGTCTCTACCCTGACAGCAACGGCACCACGGTCTACTTTACAGACATCAACGATCGCAAAGCCGCCGCCTTCAGCCGCCAAAAAACCGAGCAGCTGCGCCACGAGCTAACGCTGGTAGAACTCATCTTAGAATCAATTTTGGCAGGCTATTGGGATATTGATTTTGTCGCCAACACCGTCTACATGAGCCCTAGCCTCAAGCGGATGTTTGGCTACGCCGACCACGAATTGTCTGACGCCATCAACACCTGGCAAACCCTGATTTTGCCCGAGGATTTGCCCCCCACTCTCAACAGCTTCAATCAACATATTCAGAGCCACGGCGAGGTGCCTTACTACAACGAAGTGCGCTATCGCCACAAAGACGGTTCTATTGTCTGGATGCTCTGTGCTGGCCAAGTGATCGCCTGGGATGACGCCGGTCACCCCCTACAAATGGTGGGCTGCCACGTCGATATCACCCATCTAAAGCAGACCGAAGCGCAGCTGAGAAAAAATCAGGTTCACCTCCAAGAAGCCCAGCGCATCGGCAATCTGGGCAGCTGGGAATTTGAAATGACCACCGATCGCATCACCTGGTCAGAGCAGGTCTATCGCATTTTTGGCCTAGAAGTGGGAACCAAACCACCCAGTTTTGAGGCGTTGCAAAGCTTTTTTTATCCAGACGATCAAACCCGCCACCACCAGACCGTGGTGGCAACCCTGACAACCCACCAGCCCTACGACAACGAATTTCGCATCGTGCGCGCCGATGGCAGCCAGGGCTACATTCACGTCAAGGGCGAGGCCCTGGTTGATGACGCTGGCCAGCTCACCCACCTGACGGGCACCGTGCAAGACATTAGCGATCGCAAGCAGCACAACGCTGATATGCAAAACCTATCGCTGCGCCTCTCCCTTGCCCTTGAATCGGCAGGCATTGGCACCTGGGAGAGGGTCTTAAGTACTGACGAAGTAACCTGGGATCAGTGCCTGGTTGACCTATATGGCTTTGCTCGCCTGGGGCAGCAGACCACCTACCAAGACTGGCGGGCTCAGGTCTATGCCGACGATATTGAGTGGGTTGAAGCAGCTAACCAGGCTCTCATTGACAACAACAGCCCCTATGACGTGGAGTTTCGCGTCTGGCGGGGCGACGGCAGCCTCGGCTGGATTCGCTCTAGCGCCCTGGCCCAGCGAGATGCCTACGGTCGCCCCGTGAGCATCGTCGGCATTAACTATGACATTACCGACCAAAGACAGGCCGCCGTTGAGCTTGAGGACCTCTCAGCCCGGTTAACTCTAGCCCTAGAATCGGGAAGCTTTGGCTGTTGGGACTGGAATGTCGTCACCAATGCCATCAACTGGGATCAGCGCCTAATCGAGCTATATGACTTTGATGAGGGACGCCCTACCACTTACCAAGACTGGCGTAATCGGGTTCACAGCGACGATCTGCAATCTGCAGAAGCGGCCCTCCAGACCGCCCTCGAAACCGGTGCTCCCTATGACGGTGAGTTTCGCATCTGTCGCCGTGACGGCGAATTGCGTTGGATTAAGGCCAGCGCATTGGTCTATCGCACCCCCGAGGGGCAGCCCCTGAGCATGGTAGGCATCAACTACGACATTACTGAGAAGAAGCGGGCAGAGACCCAACTGCAAGAGCTGTCCCTACGGCTGTCCTTGGCCCTAGAGTCGAGCAAATTGGGCAGTTGGGAGCTGAATCTGATGACTGAACAGGTCAACTGGGATCAGCGCATGTATGCCATGTACAGCCTTGCCCCTAGAGAGCCGGGGCTGACCCTTCAAGATTGGCGTCACCGCATTTATGGCGAAGATAGGGATTCGATCGATGCCCACTTTGCCCGTATCCTTGAGGGCAATTCCCCACCCACCCTTGAGTTTCGCATTGACCGAGGCAACGGCGAACTCCGCTGGATCAGAGCCACTGCCGTAACCCAGCACGACCCCGACGGCAGACCCGTGCGCATGATTGGGACCAACGCCGACATTACCGAGGCCAAGCAAGCTGAGCAGCACCTGCTGCGCACTACCGCTCAGCTCGAAGCCTCAAACCGCGAGCTAGAGGCGTTTGCCTACTCGGTTTCCCACGATTTGCGCGCTCCGCTGCGGGCGATCGACGGGTTTAGCCGCGCCCTGGTCGAAGACTACGGCGAGCAGTTTGGTGACGAAGGGCGAGATTATTTCAACCGCATTCGTCACAATGTCGGCCGCATGGGGCAGCTAATTGACGACCTGCTGCGGCTGTCGCGGGTATCGCGCCAGGCTATGACCTACGTGTCTGTTAACCTCAGCGCCCTGGTAAAGGAGCAGATCGATGAGCTGCAAAGGGTCGATGGCGATCGCACCGTCACCATCACCATCGCCCCCGCGCTCATCGCTGCCGCCGACCCAACGCTGATGCGGGTGGCGATCGCCAACCTGGTGCAAAACGCCTGGAAATTTACGGCCCACCAGCCTGGCGCCCGCATTGAGTTTGGGCTCGAAAAGCAGCGGGGTGAGCCCGTCTACTATCTGCGCGACAACGGCGCCGGGTTTGACATGGCCTATGCCGACAAGCTGTTTGGCGTGTTTCAGCGCCTGCACAACACCGATGAGTTTCCGGGCACCGGCATTGGCCTGGCGACGGTGCAGCGAGCGATTCACCGCCAGGGCGGGCGGGTCTGGGCCGAATCTGCCGTCGAGCAGGGGGCCACCTTCTACTTCACCCTGCCCCAGGTGGTCCTAGGGGCAGAGGTGCAGCCATGACGGCGCTGCGTCCCATTCTGCTGGTAGAAGACAACCCCGACGATGAGCGCCTTACCCTGCGCGCCCTGCGCCGGAGCAACCTGACCAACGCCATCCTGGTCGCCCGCAACGGCGAAGAGGCCCTGCGGCAGGTGTTTGGCTCGACCCCGCTACCCTGCCTGGTGCTGCTTGACCTCAAACTGCCCAAGGTCAATGGGCTAGAAGTGTTGCAGCAAATCCGGGCTAGCGCTCGCACCCGACTGCTGCCGGTCGTCATTCTCACCTCGTCTAGCGAAGACCGGGATATCATTGAAAGCTACAGCCTGGGCGCAAACAGCTACGTCCGCAAGCCTGTAAACATTGACGAGTTTACAGAAGCCGTGCGCCAGCTCGGCCTCTATTGGGCATTGATAAGTGAGCTGCCTCCCACGTTGCCATGACTGTTGCCGAACCCTTACGGGCGCTAATTGTAGAAGATTCCGACGACGATCTGCTGCTGCTCCTGCGAGAGCTGCGGCGGGCGGGGTTCGCCCCCACCTGGGTGCAGGTGCAAACGGCGGCTGACTTTCGCGCGGCGATCGCCTCTGAAGAGTGGGATGTGGTGCTGTCTGACTATCAGCTACCCCAGTTCAACGCCCCCGACGCCCTAGAGCTGCTTCAGCAAAGCTCCTGCGACCTGCCGTTTATTGTCATATCGGGCACCGTGGGGGAAGCCACCGCCGTGACTATAATGCGGGCCGGAGCCCACGACTACGTGATGAAAGACAATCTCTCTCGCCTCGCCGAGGCGGTGCGGCGCGAGGTGCGTGAGGCCCGCAGCCGCCGCGATCGCCGGGCGGCCATGACCGAGCTGGAGCGCACCCGAGAGCTGCTGCACCTGGCCATCGAAGGCTCAGGGATTGGCATTTGGGATTGGCAGGTGCAAACCGGGGAAGTCTGGGCCAGCGATCGCTGTGCGGCACTTATGGGCTATAGCACTGGCGACCTCGGCCCCGCCCGCATTGACACCTGGCAGCGGTTTGTCCACCCCGACGACTGGGGCCGCAAAAAGGTCGCCCTGCAGCGCCACTTTGAGGGCGACACCCCCGCCTACGATTGCGAGTTTCGGCTGCGCCACCGCCAGGGCCACTGGGTATGGGTACTCGATCGGGGCAAAGTCGTCGAATGGGATGATGCCCAACGTCCCCTACGCATGAGCGGCACCTATACCGATATTACCGAGCGGCGGCTAGCCGAGGCCGAGCACCGCCGCGTGGCCGATCAGATGCTGTTTAACAGCCTCCACGACGCCCTCACCCAACTGCCCAACCGCAACTTTTTGATGCAGCGGCTCGAACTGGCCATTCAGCGCTGCCAGCGCGGTGGCCAGCGCCAGTTTGCGGTCCTATTTCTCGATTTAGACCACTTCAAGGTGATTAATGACAGTCTCGGCCACCTGACAGGGGATGAGGTTCTGGTGCTGGTGGCCCAGAAGCTGCGATCGCTGATTCGCACCAGCGACCTGGCCGCTCGCCTCGGGGGCGACGAGTTTGTGCTGCTGCTCGAAGACATCGACACCCTGCACGAGCCCGTGCGCATTGCCGAACGGCTGCTGCAAGAGCTGCAAGTGCCCCTGATGGTAGGCGGGCACAACGTCTTTCTTAATGCCAGCATCGGCATTGTCATGGGTGTGGGCGACTCCCACACCCCCTCCGACTCCCTGCGCGACGCCGATATTGCCATGTATCGGGCTAAGGCTCAAGGGCGAGGACGCTACGTGGTGTTTAACGAGTCGATGCACCTGCAAGCCCTACAGCGGCTCCAGCTTGAGCAGGAACTGCGCGACGCCATTGATCGCGATCAGCTGGTCCTCTACTACCAGCCCATTTTTCACCTCAAAACCAAGGAGATCTCCGGGTTTGAGGCCCTGGTGCGGTGGCAGCACCCCACTCGTGGCTTCATTTCCCCCGACAGTTTTATCCCCATCGCTGAAGAGACCGGGCTGATCGTCCCCCTCGATCGCTGGGTCTTGGGCCAGGCCACCCAGCAGCTGGCGATTTGGCACCAGCGCTACCCCCACCGGGCGGAGCTGACGGTGAGCATCAACTTTTCGGTCAAAGACCTACTGCGCGCCGATCTGCTCAGTGACCTCACCCGCATTCTGGGGCAGACCGGACTTCAGGGCCACCACCTCAACCTCGAAATTACCGAAAGCACCCTGATCGAAGACATTCAAGCCATGGTGACAATTTTGCAGCAGCTCAAACACCACGGCTTCACCGTCACCATCGATGACTTTGGCACCGGCTATTCATCCCTCAGCTACCTGCACCAGCTCCCCGTCGACGCCCTCAAGATCGATCGCTCCTTTGTCATGGCCATGGAGGCCAACCGCCGCAACTCCGACATTGTGGAGACTATTATTACTTTGAGCAATCGCTTGGGGCTGGCCGCGATCGCCGAAGGGGTCGAAACCGAGGCCCAGCTCTGCCACCTGCAACATCTGAGCTGCGAGCTAGGCCAGGGCTACTGGTTTGCCAAACCCCTGCCTGCTAAAGAGGCCGAAGCCCTGCTACTGCCAACCCCCGCTAGCACTGCGGCCCCGCACTAGCCTGAGCCTACCCTAAGCCTTACTCCGGAAAGAAAAAGTCCGTGGGCTCTTCGTCCTCTTCGGCGGCAATATAGCTGCGGTAGTACTCCTCAAGCTCTGCCGCCCCAATGGAGCGTTCGGAGGGGTTCTCAAAAAATGTTTTCACCTTCAAGTAGCGCCGCAGCCCCTCGGCCCCGGCATCGTGCTGGGTAGCCGCCTTAAAGTCGTCGGGGAAGGTGTCGCTAATCTGTAGCCACGCCTCTTCTAAAACATCCTCTACGTCTTCGTTGGGGGCGCTCTCAATTAATGCCTCTAGCCCATCGAGAATGTCAATTAGCTTGAGAATTTCTGGAATTTTCTCCGAATCAGACATTGAGCCGTGCATGGATAGCGCTAAACAACCGCGAATGCTTAGGAAAATCTTAGTGGAGTATGGGCCCAATTGATCGGTCCTGGGCGGGAGAATCTACTTGCCAGCAGACAGATTCTCCCGCCCTAAGGTACTACCGTCGCCAGGAACTTCCCTTAAGGCATAGTCATGCCGCCTTGGGGCTCTAGGACGGCGCGCCATTCGCGTAGGCGCAGCTGGGCTTGGGCATAGGCTTCGGTTTGGGCGGGCACGGCCTCGGCTAGAGTGATCGCCCGACGGGGGTTGGTCACGGCTTCGGTTTCAGCTAGGCGCAAAATGTCCCAGCTCCAGCGGGTGAGGGCCTGGGTAGCTTCGGCCCGCTGGGGGCTGCTCTCGGGCACCTGCTGCGCCAGCCGTATCGCATCCACCAGAGCACCCACGGTACCCGACTGAGCCACCTGGTAGGCCTGCTGCAACAGCTGCTGCCCCTGGAGCTGACCTCGCCAGGTTTGAATGTTGGCCTGAGCATCGCTGTGCAGGGCGCGGCCTGAGCCAATGCGCGAGGCTACCGCCACGGCTTCAGCTAGTCGGCCCTGGGCGGCGAGCTGGCGGGCCTGGGCCAGCAGAGGACCGTCTTCGGCCCGCTGGAGGTCGGCTCGCCATTGGCTAATCTCTTTTTGGGCTTCGTCGTAGAGGGCACGGCCAGAGCCGATCTGGCGGGCGGTGGCGATCGCTCCAGCCAGATCTCCCACCTGAGCCTGCTGCTGCGCCTGGCTGAGAATGGGGCGGTCTTCGGTGGTTTCGATCTGACTCCGCCAGCGGCTAATTTGATCCTCGGCGTCATCCCAGGCGGGGTTGGCGCGGGACACTTTTTCGGCCTCAATGACGGCAGCCTGCAGGTCGGTAACGGTACCGGGCAGCGCCACCTGCCGGGCCCACTCCAGCTGCGATCGCCCCTCCACTTCTTCCTGCCAGCGGCGCATCAGGCCCTGGGCCTTGTTGTAGAGGGGGCGATCGGCCCCAATGCTCTGGAGGCGCACAATCGCTCCCTCTAGCCCGCTAATGCCGCCCTGCCACGACAGCTGGCTGGCGTCGATCAGGGTGCGCATGTCGGCAATCTCGGCCCCCATACTCAGCTCCGCCGGAATGGCCTCTAGCATTTGCCCTGCTGCCTCGGCGTCGCGCCGCTCTAGGGCGGATTCAGCCATATCCAGCAGGTCGCGGCCAAACTGGCGAATCACCGTCTGTGCTTCAGCGTAGACTGGGCTCTTGCTGTCGATGCCCTGGGCGATCGCCAGAGCCTCCTGCATGGCTTTGACCGTGCGCTGCCGGGCCAGCTCTTTGGCCTTGCCTAGCTTGTTGAGATCCTCCCGGGCGGCGGTAATTTTAGCGGTCAGCTCGTCGTACTTGGTGGTTTGCCAGTAGGTGTTGTCCACGTCCAGCAGCTGAATGGCCTTGGCGAAGGCATCTTGAAAAGCCAGCGCCTTGAGGTCAGCCTCAGCCGCCTGGTAGATGGTTTCGGCGTCTTTCCAGATTTGGTTCCAGTCGCTGACCTGCTGGCTGACGAGCTGGGCGGCAGCGGTGTGGTTGGGAATGCGCTGGGCGATCGCGATCGCCTCTGCCAAATCGCCTGACTGAAACGTGGTCTCGGCCAGCGCCAGAATTTTCTCAGACCAGTCTTCAATGCGCAGGTCGATCTCGCCTCCCAGGGGGTGATCGGCGGGCAAAGACTCTAGCAGGGCGATCGCCTCTAAATAGCCCTCCACCGTGGCCTGCTCGGCATAGGCCTCGGCGCACTGCAATCGAGTCGTTGCCGAGGCCGTCGGCCAAAAAATCGCCCGGCAGTTGGGCAGGTTAGGAATCCGAAACAGGCTGATTGCCGACATTGCCCCCACCCCAGACACCAGCACCAGCACACCCACCGACCAGACTGGCCAGGTTTTCGCCAGCCGCTGCACTAGGGTGCGACGCGGCCGCGGCTGCACAGGAGCAACGGCAGCACCGTTATCGGCCCGCCGTCGCAGTTCAGCCAGGGGATCGTAGCGAGGCGGCCCTGGATCGCGAACGGGGAGGCCCGGGGGCAGCGGCACAGGTCGAGAAGACCCATGGGTTGGCCCTGGATAAATCGGTCGCTCAGAGGTGTCTTGGTCCGAAGCCATGCCCGCTTCCTGAGAGTGGCTCACTGCTATCTAAGGGGAAGATAAACCCGCCCAGCTAGAGGCGCAGTGAAAGTCAGCCCTAGTATAGCCATGTCTTGAATAAACGCAATGCCTAGCCGCCCACCTGGTCTTTGTACTCGTCGGCGGTCAGGGCGTCATCGAGATCGTCGAGGTCGGTAGCTCTAACTTTAACCAACCAGCCGTCGCCATAGGGGTCATCGCCAATCTGCTCAGGCGCTTCAATCAGCGCTTCGTTGCGCTCTAGCACCTCACCAGAAACCGGCGATTTTAATTCTTCCACCGCCTTGACCGACTCCACCGTGCCAAACTTTTCGCCCTTTTCCAGGCTGTCGCCGATCTCAGGCAGTTCTAAGAAGACAATGTCCCCCATCTGGTCGATCGCGAAGGCGGTGATCCCCACGGCGACAATGCCCTCGTCGTCATCGGTGCGGGCATATTCGTGGCTGTCGAGATATTTCAGGGTTTCGGGATATTCAAATGCCATGACGTAACCTCATATCGCCCCAGGAAGAGTAGTTTGTAGCGCAGCTACCGTGCAGAGTTGATAGAATCCAGTGTCAGTGTGCCATGAGACGGCGGTTTTGGCGCAGGGAAAGCAGAGATGAGGGAGATGGAGAAGATAGGGGAGATGGAGGAGCTATTTGACTTCTTCACCTTCCTCATCCCCTCATCTTCCTCACCTCCTCCATTGCCTTACTTCGCCCGGTAGAAAGGCCGCTTCACCACCGTCGCCCCCTGGGGTTCACCGCGCACCTCGACCTCAAGGGCCTGTCCTACCTTGGCCAGGGGAGCGGCGACGTAGGCGAGAGCAATGGGAGTATTCAGCGTTGGGGCCAGAGTGCCGCTGGTGACGGTGCCGACGCGATCGCCCTGGTAGAGCACCGGGTAATCGTGGCGGGCGATGTGGCGACCCGCCATGGCCAGGCCCACCAGACGACGGCTGACGCCCTCGGTTCGCTGATGTTCGAGCACCGATCGCCCAATAAAATCTCCCTTTTCGTCCAGGTGCACCAGCCAGCCCAGGCCCGCCTCCAGCGGACTGGTGGTGTCGTCGATGTCTTGGCCGTAGAGGGCCATGGCGGCCTCTAGGCGCAGGGTATCGCGCGCTCCAAGACCACAGGGGGCGGCGCCGGCCTCGGTCAGGGTCTGCCACAGGGCTAGGGCGGTGTTGGGGTCAGTCATGATTTCAAAGCCGTCTTCGCCGGTATAGCCGGTGCGGGCGACCCAGGCCAGCTGCCCTAGCAGGGTTGTGTCTCGGTGGGCAAAGCGGCCCAGAGCGTTCAACTCAAGGCTCGTATGGGGCTGGAGCAGGGCGGCGGCGGCAGGCCCCTGGATGGAGATTAGGGCGCGATCGCGCGATTCATCCACTAGCTCTATCCCCGTACCCGCCAGATACTCCAGCAGCCAGGTTTTATCCTTGTCGGTGGTCGCAGCATTGACAATCAGCGACACAGTCTCCCAACCCGTCCCTGAGCTAGCGGGCAGTGACTTGAGGTAGACGATCAGATCGTCGACAATGCCGCCTTCGGGGTTGAGCAGCACGGTGTACTGGGCCTGGCCCTGAGTGAGTCGCCCTAGGTTAGAGGGCACTAAGGTTTGTAGGGCAGCAATTACGCCTGACCCCCGCAGCTCAAACTTGCCCATGTGAGAGATGTCGAATAGCCCAGCCCGCTGCCGTACCGCCTGGTGCTCTTGCTTGATGCCGCTAAACTGCACGGGCATCGACCAGCCAGCAAACTCAGTCATGCGCGCCTTTTGATCGACGCAGGCAGAATAGAGAGGCGTTTGCAATAGTGTCATGGAGGGAATTCTAGGGCCATTCAGAGTGTACTGAGAAAACCTCTGTCTGATTAAGGCTTTATACCCTTGCCGCCCCAGCTTCTTTTGGTAAAGGTTAAAGGTCTGTGATGACATGATGTTGCCCTACCGTTGTGCGCAGTAGTGCCATGACATGAGCGGCAGGCCCAACTACCCACCGCAGGTATATCGCCTGCCCCCTTAAGTGTGTTTCCCATGATTGCTCTTATGCCCCACGGGTCCTGTTTCCTATGGGATCCTCCGCTGACATCCTTGCACGTGGTTAGTGACTTAGCAGTAGCAGTAGCCTATTTTTCGATTCCGCTGCTGTTGCTACTCAACCGGCAACATATCGACCCCCAGATTCGGCCGGTGCTGCTGCTGTTTGCGGCCTTCATTTTTAGCTGTGGCATTGGCCACTGCCTGCGCGTGTGGAACATCTGGCACACCAACTACTGGCTCGAAGGCGCTTGGACCTGGATCACCGCTATGGTCAGTCTCTACACCGCCTGGGAGCTCAAGGCCCTGGTGCCGCAGCTGCTCAACACCCACAAGGACCTGGTCACCATTCGGGCGCTAGTAGAGCAAGATCCCCTCACCGGCATCGCCAACCGTCGGGGGCTAGAGGCCGCTCTAACGACCCTAGTCTATCAACCCGGTGCAATGAGACACACCCTCATGCTGCTCGACCTAGACGGGTTCAAAGACATTAACGACACCTACGGCCACAGCGTGGGCGACCAGCTGCTTCAGGCCGTTGGGCAGGTGCTCAGTCGCCAGATTCGCACTACTGACCTAGCTGCCCGCATCGGCGGTGACGAGTTTGCCTTGCTTATGGTGGGTTGCCTGCCTGAAGAAGCCTTGGATAAGGCCGAGGTCATTCGCCAGGAGATTTTGCAGATCACCATGCCCCAGCTCCAGCCTCCCAGCCGTTGCCCACTGGTCTCGGTCAGCATTGGCATCAGCGGCTTTACCTCTGACCAGGGCCTTACCCAGAGCTATCAACTGGCCGACGCGGCCCTCTACACCGCTAAGTACAACGGTAAAAACCAGATCAAGGTAGCCTCCCCCGTGGCTGTATAGCTTTGCCCTAATTTCTGATAAACCCGCCTAGGTCGGGCCGGTAGCGAGCCACAAACCCACCCTGGGCGTCGTACACCGCCACCTGACGGTCAACCTGGTGGCTGGCGGTAATAATTTGCTCAATCAGCTTCTGGGAGTTGGGGTTGAGTTGGTTGGTGAAGGCAAAGGTGCCGTCCGCCGCTGGTGGGGTAATGGCCTGGCGCAGGGGCTCGGCGTACTGGCTGGAGAGCACCACGCGAATTTGGCTAGCGTCTTCACGCACCGTGCAGGGAGTGGCCGAAAACTCGCAGAGCTGGGCCAGGTTAGTGGTCAGCGTTTGCAGTGCCACGGCGGTGCGGAGGCGATTTTGGGCATTGGCCAAGGCCGGCTGGTAGGTCTCTAGCAGCACCCCGCCCTCCGCCGCCAAGATGGTGTCAGCGGGAATTTGCCGAGCGCTGCCCACCGCCTGACGCCACTGGGTCACCGCTAGAGTCCACTGGCCCTTAGCCTCGGCAGCGGCGGCGCTGCGGGCGGCCTGCACCGCCTGGTGATAGTTTTGGGCGCCGGCCTCCTCCAGGGTAGAGCGGCTGCTGGCGCGGTTGAGCTGCCCCTGGTAATCCCTAATCTGAGCCTGGGCTTCGTCATAGACCACGGTGCCCTGAGGAATCAGCGACAGTCCGTTGATGGCAGCCTGCCACTCCTTGGCGGCCAGTTGCCAACCCGCCAGGGAGTTGGCGGTTTCCATGCGCTGACGAGCCAGCTCGCCAGTTTGAATGGCGGTGTTAAAGTTGGCCTCAGCCTCCTCTTCGGCAACGATGCGGCGACCAATGGCACTGTAATTAGCCCGATACTCGCGCAGCTTTTGTTGGCTGTAGTCAAAGGCCGGACTGTCGACAGAAACGGTGCTGAGCCGGTCGATCGCCTGCTGCCAGAGCAGGTGCACCTTAACCCACCGCTCTACGGGGTGAGGTGGCGACTGACTCAGGTTAGCCGCCTCGTTGGCCAGCGCCTGGGCGCGAACAATGGCGTTGAGGAAGACAATGTTGCCCTCGTAGCGCGTTAGGTCGCCCTGGGCTGTGTCGTAGTAGGCCGACCAGGTGGGAATGGGGGCCAGCATGTCGATCGCCGTTTGGAGGTCGGCCTGGGCCGTAGCCAGGTCGTCGCCGGTCGGGTTGCCGACCAGAGTGGATTGTGCCAGATCGTAGTATTCGGTGGCCTGAGCGAGGCGATCGCAGCTCCCGACCACACAGGGCCGCGATAGGGCGTAGCCAAAGGCCCCACTGCCCACCAAAATTAGCCCCGCCAGACCATAGCTCCAGTAGTACCGCAGCGATCGCAGCCCGTGGCGAGCCCAACTCTGGCTGCGCTGTCCCCACCCTGGCCCTGCGGGGGACTGCACCGCCGCATCGGGCAGCGCTAGGGCCACATCACTAAACCCAAGTCCAGGGGAATCCGTTCTGGTGTTGGCCTCGGTAGCACTGACGTTGGGGTCAACGGCTCCAACGTCAGCCAGCTCAAAGGCCCCCAGATCGTCGGGGCGGCCACCGGCGGCAGCATCTTCAATATCAACCGCAGTATCGATCGCAGGGGGTACAGCGGTCGCCGGAAAAATCACCTGCACCGCATCCTTAGGGTGCCAGGTGAACGTGTGCATCGCATAGGGCTGAGCGACCGCCTTGAGCTTGAGGTAAACCCGCACCGCCAGGGCATCGACCGCCGCCCAGTCGGCATCTGGCAGCCCCACCGTTGGCACCAGCTCCCGAAACGCCGACTCCAGATCCTTCAGTAAAACCGTGGGCGCACCCGCCTCCGGGGCCTTGTGCTCCGCCAGCAGCAGCAGCCGCCCCGCCCGCTCTGAGCAGTCGAGGGTCAACCCAGGGTAGAGTTTCGTCTCTTTGAGGTAGGTGGCAAAGGCCCGCTGCAGCGGTTCAAAGCCCGTGTGGATGGAGCGTGATAGTGAGGTCATAGCGTACCGATGGATATTGCCCCAAGCCGTAGTGCTCCAAAGCGTGAACGCCCCAACCGAACAGCCCAGGCGAAGAATCCCAAGCTGTCTAAAGTGCTCCCAAGCCTAGGCTCAACCCTGAGTTGTACTCCGGCAGCGGATCCCAACACCCAGCTTGGGTTCTAGCCCAAGGACTAGCCCGAGTGGGGCAGGGACTTCCTTAGTGAGTATGCTAGTGCAAGGTTGATATTCTGAGACAAGATATCTGGGGTGATAGATTGCGGTGCTGATTCTAATTGTGGAAGACGAAGCCGAAATTGCCCGCCTGATTCGGCTTTACCTCGAAAAAGAGGGTTTTACCTGTGAAGTCTGCGACGACGGCGAAACCGCCCTGCGCTACCAGCAGACTCTCCAGCCCGATCTGATGATTCTCGACGTCATGCTGCCCAAGCTCGACGGTCTGGAGGTGTGCGCTCGGGTGCGCCAGGGGCCAGGGGCCAAAGACCCCTACATTCTCATGCTCACCGCCCGGGGCGAAGAAATTGACCGCATCATTGGTTTGTCTACTGGGGCTGACGACTATCTGGTCAAGCCCTTTAGCCCCAGGGAACTGGTGGCCCGGGTGCGAGCCCTGCTGCGCCGCAGCCTGCGCCACAGCCAGGAGGCCCCCGCTCAGACCTACCGCACAGCTCACTTTAGCCTCGACCTCGACCAGCGCACCGCCCACCGCCAGCTTGACTCTGGCGACTTAGAACTTCTCGATCTCACCCCTCTGGAATTTGACCTACTAGCCACCTTCATGAGCTACCCCGGCCGGGTCTGGAGCCGCCACCACCTAATCGAAAAACTCTGGGGCGAAGACTTCTTCGGCGACGAGCGCGTCGTCGATACCCACATTGCCCGCCTGCGCAAAAAAGTTGAACCCGACTCATCGCAACCCGCCTTTGTCAAAACCGTGACCGGCGTGGGCTATCGGTTTGAGGATGAGGCGGGGTAGGGCTGTAAAGGGGGTGAGGTACAGGGTTTACGGTTCAAGGCGACGCCGTAAACCCTGTACCTTGAACCTTGAACCCTACTCCACTCCCCCATGTCCTTCTGGCAGCTAGACCAAATCCGCATTGTCCTGGTCGAACCAGCGGGGCCTCTAAACGTGGGTGCTACGGCGCGGGTAATGAAGAATATGGGTCTGCGCCACCTGGTGTTGGTCAATCCCCAGTGCGACCCGGCTGCGGAGGAGGCCCAGCGGATGGCGGTGCACGGCGGCGATGTGCTGGCGGCAGCAACTACAGTGTTGAGCCTACCCGAGGCGATCGCAGGGTGTGAGCGGGCGATCGCCACCACCGGTCGTCTGCACCGTCAAGACCAGCCCCTAGAGCTGCCGGAGACCGCCCTGCCCTGGCTGCTGCCCCCTGCGCCAGCCAAGAGCTTTGCCGCCGCCCTGATTTTTGGCCCCGAAGATCGGGGGCTGAGCAACGACGAGCTGATCTATGCCCAGCGCTGGGTGCGCATTCCAGCTAGCGACAGCTATCCATCGTTGAATCTGGCCCAGGCAGTGGCGGTCTGTGCCTATTTGCTCCATCGGGTGGCGATGGCTGAGGCATTAGGGGCAGCGTTTCCAGCTGTGGGGGTGGCGGCGGCAGCGGGGCATTTGGCCCCTCTGGAGCAGATAGAGGGCTTTTATCAAGATTTGGAAATCGTTTTGCTGAAAATCGGTTATCTTTACCCCCATACCGCCGCAAGCCGCATGGCTAAACTGCGGCGATTGCTGCATCGAGCCGGTCCCGATCGCCAAGAATTGGCTATGCTTAGGGGCGTTTTGCGGCAGATCAATTGGGCGGCCAGCCAGGCTCCCAAAAACGACTAACCCTCGATCGCAGCGACAGACGGGTGAACGGGCACACAGGGCGAAAGGCACAGGGCGAAAGACAATGGCACAGTACGACGATCCTCGCAATCCATTTTCGGCAGGCCGTCCTGAGGCGGGCTCGCCCTGGGGAGAGTCCAACCCAGGGCCTAGCCCTGGTCGCGACGGGCTTCAGCTGCCGGGCGAAGCCGACTCCGGCGGCTGGGGCAACGACGGGCAGCAGCGCCCGTCGTCCGAGGCCCGCCGCCGCAACCAGTGGCGGCAGCACCAGCAGCTTGCCCCCGACTTTGGCCCGGCCCCGGTGGAGCCCGAGATCGAGCCAGTCATTCGCCCCACCGCCCGCAATGCCTCGCTGCCAACCTTTCGCCGGGGTCCAGCCCAGCCCCAGCCCAGCAGACCCAGGCCCGCTGCCTCCAAGGGGCGGATCTTTGAACCTCGCCCGGCTCGCGTGATTCAGGCGGCTCCGCCGAGCCCGGTTCGCCCTGGTGCTCCGCCGCTACAAATGCACCCCCACAGCACTCACCCCAGCACCTTGAATCCCAACGGTGCGATCGCTCCAGCGGGAGGGCAAACCGCCGCTAGAGCCCTGCCCCCCAACGTCACCCCCCTGCGTCCCCAGTCTCGGCGAGCGGCGGCCCCCACTGCCCCCTATGCCCAGCGAGCTGGCCTATCAGCTCCCGGTGCGCTGGAAGAGGCTGCCAACCTCGGCGGCGCAGGCGACAGTTCGCTGCCACCCCGGCGATCGCGCGCGGCGACGGCCCGGCGACGGCTGGCCAATCCGCCCCTGCCCCTGCTCTATCTGATTCGGCTAATTATTTTGGGGGTCGGGGTAGCAGCGATCGCCGGCACCCTGCTATCGGTGCTCAGTCCCAGCAACGTGGCCGCCCCTGGGGAAGCCACCACCCCTGCCGCTCAGGCTAAGCCCGGTCGCGCCGCTGGTGGTTCTCTGGTGCAGGGTACTGCCACCACCGTGACCGACCTGCGCCTGACCGGCGAAATTTCTCATCTCAAAGGCGAGCTTGAGCAGTTAGCCACCCTGACTCCGGGGCTCACTCCGGTCAGCTTTGCCGTTGACCTCGATTCTGGCCAGTATGTTGACCTGGGCGGAGCGGAACCCGTCGCCTCGGCTAGCACCATTAAGGTGCCAATTTTGGTGGCTTTTTTGCAGCAGGTCGATGCGGGCACCCTAGCCCTCAACCAATCTATGGCCCTGCAAGAGGAGTACATGGCGAACGGTTCAGGCACCCTGCGCGGCGAAGCGGTGGGCACTGAATACACCGCCCTAGATATCGCCACCCGCATGATTGTGACCAGTGACAATACCGCCACCAACATGATGATTGCCTCCTTGGGAGGCATTGAGGCGCTCAACCAAACCTTTACCGCTTGGGGGCTGGAGCACACCGTGCTGCGCAACGCTCTGCCTGACCTAGACGGCACCAACACCACCAGCGCCAAAGATCTAACCCTGCTGATGGCCCTCATTGACCAGGGAGGCCTGCTGACGCCGCGATCGCGCGATCGCCTGTTCAGTATTATGCAGCGTACTGAGAATGAAAGCCTGATTCCCTCCGGCATTCGCGATGGCTCACTGCTGGCTAACAAAACCGGCGATATCGAGGCCATGCTGGGCGATGTGGCCCTAGTCGATGTGCCCAACGGCAAACGCTACGCCCTAGCCGTATTGGTGCAGCGCCCCTCCAACGATGGCCGCGCCAGCGAGCTCATCCGCCGCATGACCGAAACCATCCACGCCGAAATGGCCCAGCCTGTGGCCCCCGTTGGCGGCAGCGGCGCCACCCCCGCCCCGCTTAGCCCCCCAGGAGAATTTGAGACTGAACCTCTACCAGAGGAATTTGAGACTCAAACCCCCCAGGAATATGAGGACCCCTATGCCCCAGCTCCGGTGGATTTAGCCCCACCCGATCGGGCACCGGCGCGGGATGAAATTCCGCCAGGGTAACATAAACCCTTCTGCTCACCTGCCGTAGGCAAATTAAGGTTGTCGGGCTTAATGCCGACAGTCTAGGATCGGTTAGCCCCGGGAAGGTAGACCGACCTCCTCGATTAAGCTGCAAACTTTGACAGCGGATGGATTGTCTAATGGGCGGGCCATCCAGCTGGTACGGTAGGCGTCTAGCCTGGTTTTTAAGGTTGCAGCCTGCTGAATTTCCTGCTCTAATGTGGCAATTTTTTGGTCAAGTAACGCTTTTACTAAGGTGCAGACTGGCTCTCCCTGGTTGCGAACATCTATCACCTGCTGAATTTCGGCCAGGGAGAACTGTAGTGACTGCGCCTGCTTGATAAACTGCAAGCGGCTGATCGTCGTAATAGCGATAGCCATTCTCTGCCTTACTCACCGGCTCAAGTAGATGCAGCGATTCGTAATAGCGAATAGTGGCCACAGTTATATTGGCTTGTTTAGCCAGCTCGCCTATCTTAAGTAAATTCTTCATTGCCTAGGTGACCCGTCCGCTAGCGAGGCGGTGTGTAGCAATCGTGCTTGACTAGGGTAAATGAGTGACCGCGATCGCTAGCGCTAGCTTAAGCCAATTTTTGAGGGTTGACTCTCAAGCCGACCTCAGAGTTTAAGCTACCCATAGCTTCATTCAGAGGCTTTTCATTTTCAATTCCTACCGATGAGGCAACCGTCATGCAGCAGCTTACTCAACTCAAAAAGCTCTCTCTAGCAGCTATTTCTGCCCTAGCCCTGACTGCCGCTGTAGGTGGCATTGCTGCTGCCGCTCCCTGCTTGGTACCCACCTTCGACTGCCCGTTTTTCAACTGCGACTAGGTTGGTAGTGGCCCAACGCCAAATCTAGATTATCGAGATGGCCTGAGACCCCCACGGTTTCAGGCTGGCAGCAGCCGATAAGCGCGGGCGATCGCAAAACCTGCCTCAATACAAGAACCGCTCGTGGCGAATCACATCTTCGCCTTCGATCTGGTCATAGCTACCGCCGTTCACCTGGTAAACCGCTAGGGCCTGATCGCTAACGTGGTATTGCTGGTTGCCGTCGATGGCAATGTAGGTACCCTGGCTGTTGCGCACGTCGGCGGTGGTGAGGGTTTTGTTGTTGGTTTTGTTGGTGCCGATGTAGCTAAGCCCTTGGGGGGTTTGGCACAGGTGAATGTTAAAGGACTTGGTTTCAAAAAACGCCTCCGGTCGGTTGTCTCCGCAGGGGCCAGTGGTGATTTCTTCGGAGGTGGGAGACGGCGCAGCGACCTGGGCACTGGTGTCGATAAAGTCGCCCCGTACCCAGCCCTCAGCCTCGGATTGAGCAAACTTGACGTAGTACCAGCTCAGGCCCCCTTCGCCCTCGGCCAGGCGCAGCAGCGTCACCACGTCGCCGCCGAGGCCATAGCCCCGCGAGTCAGATTGGGTAGTGGGCTGCGATCGCAGATTGACCTGCGACCCCTCCCCCTGGGTGACCAGCTGAGCTGTGCGAATGGGGTCAATAGGCGTCGAGCGATAGCCACCATCCTCCGCTAGCTCCGACGCGGCCTCGGTTGCAGCCGTGGGCGTGCTCTCGGCCCCAACCGAAGCTGCGTCGGAGACTTCAGCACTCCGGTTGCAGCCACCCAGCAGAGCCAACAGCAGCAGTCCCAGCCCCAGTTTGGCGTTTCCCGAACCCAACCCCATGCGTGACCTCTCGACCAAATGTCGCCGCTAATGGTAGCGCAATCAGGGGAAGTGGGGAGAAGGGGAAGAGGTTTGAGTTTTAAGTGCTTAGTTTTGAATTTTGAATTCAAAACTGCCTCCTAAGCGTCCCACTTCACCTTGAAGAGGCGAAACAGCTCGTAATCTTTGGTGGAAACGACCCGTGCGCCCTCGGCTTTGACTAGGGCGGGCCAGCGATCGAGGGCTTCTAAATGCACCTCGGCCCCTAAGTAGGTTTCGAGAATGGCCCAGGGTTCGGCCAGCTCGGCTTCGGGGTTAATGGCGTCGAACAAAAACCAGCCGCCGGGCTTGAGGACCTTCTTTACCTGTTGCAGCACTGTGGCCCAGTAGTCGGCTGGGTAATAGCAGCTGACGCCCGTGGCGATCGCCATATCAAAGGTGTGAGGCTCATACTCCAAGCGGTGGGCTGGGCCTTGGGTGACGCCCTTAAACAGCTTCGAGTTGAGCTGGGGACCGCGAGCGGTCAGCGCAGCGCAGGCCACGGAGCTAATCTCGTGACCCTGAAACAGGGCATCCCACTCGCGCCAGGGGTAAATCAAAAAGCTGATGCCGCAGCCGATATCCAGGCAGCGATCGCGCTTGCGGGGCTTCACCGACTCCCAAAAGGGCGTCGAAATGCGCGGCGTCAGCGTACCGGCAATCCAGTCTTGGAATACCGGCATTTCTTCTACCTCGGGGGGCAGGTCAAAGGCTTTACCGGCAAACTCCTGGTCATAGCGCTGGGAAACAGCCTGTACCTGGGCGCCCCAGGGGGAGGGGTCGGCGGCGGGCAGGCGGCTCATCCTTTCAACGCCCGGCTAAAGTTTTGGCGGTACGACTTATTGAGGGCCAAAAACAGCGGCCACAGCAGGGTGAACTTAACCTTGCCGTCGGTAAAGTTGGTGCGGTTGAACCCCGTCCAAAACTTAAAGGCGCCGCCGCCATAAATACCGATCAACAAAAGCGCGATCAATGTACCCATAGTCACTGCTCCTTTCTACCCGGTTCACCTATGCTTCTACAATACCAACGTTGCTTCCGGTTGCCCGCCATTGCCTTAATTTTCCAAACGTTTGCTCCCCATGGCGCGGCGGTAGAGAACGGTTGTGGCAGGGCAAAACAGATTTGACCCGGATAGAACATAAATCTATATACATTTACTTCAGTCTATCCTTAGGTGGATTAATGCTGGAGTAATGTTATAGACATCCCTGTCGATGGTTGTGTTCGGTATTTGGTTGAGAGCCCTGGTTAGAACTGGGGCAACCCCATCAGGAATGTTTACGCAGCAAGGAGACTCTATGCGCGCAGTGCTAATGGCCGGTGGTTCAGGAACCCGTTTGCGGCCTCTAACCTGTGACTTGCCCAAACCCATGGTGCCGATTCTCAACCGCCCGATCGCCGAACACATCGTCAATCTGCTCAAGCGCCACGGCATCGATGAGGTGATCGCCACCCTCTTTTACCTGCCCGATGTAATGCGCAATTACTTTAGCGACGGCCGCGATTTTGGCGTGCAGATGACCTACGCCGTCGAAGAAGATCAGCCCCTGGGTACGGCGGGCTGCGTCAAGAATATTGCCGACCTGCTCACCGAGACGTTTGTGGTGATTAGCGGCGACAGCGTTACCGACTTTGATCTCACTGCGGCGATCGCGTTTCACCGGCAAAAGGGCGCTAAGGCCACCCTGGTGCTGACTCGGGTGCCCAACCCCGTCGAATTTGGCGTGGTGATCACCGACGAAGAAGGGCGCATCAAGCGGTTCCTAGAAAAGCCCTCCGCCAGCGAAATTTTTTCTGACACGGTCAATACCGGCACCTACATTCTCGAACCCGAGGTGCTCGACTACCTGCCCGACAACGAAGAGTCTGACTTCTCTAAGGATCTGTTTCCCCTGCTGTTGGAGAAGGGGGAACCCATGTACGGCTACGTGGCCAGCGGCTACTGGTGTGATGTCGGCCACCTAGAGGCCTATCGTGAGGCCCAGTACGATGCCTTACACCGCAAAGTGGTGGTCAATTATGCATACCCTGAGACATCTCCTGGCGTGTGGATCGGTGACAATACCCAGATAGATCCAACGGTTCAGATTCAGCCGCCGGTGATGATTGGCAACAACTGCCGCATCGGTGCCCGCACGGTGCTCGAACCGGGCACCGTGATTGGTGACAACATCACCATTGGCTGCGATGCCGACCTCAAGCGACCGATCGTCTGGAATGGCGCGATCGTGGGCGATGAGGTGCACCTGCGAGCCTGCACCATTGCCCGGGGAGCGCGGGTTGACCGCCGCTCCCACGTGCTGGAGGGAGCGGTGATCGGGCCGTTGTCTTCGGTGGGCGAAGAGGCGCAAATCAGCCCCGGCGTGAGAGTCTGGCCGAGCAAGCAAATCGAGTCGGGTGCAACATTGAACATCAACCTAATCTGGGGCAACACGGCGCAGCGCAATCTGTTTGGCCAGCGGGGGGTGGCTGGGCTGGCGAATATCGACATTACCCCCGAGTTTGCGGTCAAGCTGGGGGCGGCCTACGGGTCGACCCTCAAGCCCGGTTCTCAAGTCACGGTGTCGCGCGATCAGCGCATGGTGTCGCGTATGGTGTCGCGATCGCTGATCGCGGGTCTGATGTCCGTCGGCATCAACATCCAAAACCTGGAGGCGACGGCCATTCCGGTGGCCCGCAGCATGCTGGCGGCGATGGGCGTCGCCGGGGGAATTCACGTGCGGCTGCACCCCGATCGCCCCGACTACGTGCTGATTGAATTCTTTGACGAGAAAGGCATCGATATTCCCAAGAGCAAAGAGAAGAAAATCGAGGGCGCCTACTTTAAGGAAGATCTGCGGCGATCGCCCATTCACGAAATCGGCACCGTCACCAACCCCACCGATGTGGTCTCCACCTACACCACCGCCTTTGAGAAGCACCTCAACGTCGAGGCCGTGACCAACAGCCAGGCCAAGGTGGTGATCGACTACCTCTACGCCGTGGCCGGGGCCGTGCTGCCGCAGATTCTCGGCAAGTTTGACTGCGACGCGGTGGTGCTCAACGCCAGCCTGCGCCAGGTGGCCCTCTCTAACGATGAGCGCGAGGTGATGCTCAGCCAGCTCGGTCAGGTGGTGCAGGCGCTGCGGGCCACCTTTGGAGCCCAGGTGTCGGCCAACGGCGAACAGCTGATTCTCGTCGATGAGGTGGGTACCCGCATTCGCGGCGAAGTGCTGACCTCGCTGATGGCCCACATGATGCTGACCACCAACCCTCGCGGCACCATTGTGGTGCCGGTGCACACGTCGGGGGCGATCGAGCATATCGCTCGCCGCCACGACGGTCGAGTGATTCGCACTAAGGCCAACCCTACCGCCCTAATGGAAGCCTGCCAGAGCAACCCCAACGTGGTGCTAGGCGGCAGCGGCGAAATGGGCTTTATCTTTCCCGAGCTGCACCCCGGCTTCGACGCCATGTTCTGCATTGCCAAACTGATTGAGATTTTGAGCCTGCAGCAGCGATCGCTCGGCCAAATTTGGTCAGACCTGCCTCGCATGGCCTACCGCATGCAAACCCTGCGCTGCCCCTGGACAGTCAAAGGTGCCCTAATGCGCTATTTAGTAGAAGATAATCGACCCGAGCGTTTAGAGCTGATCGACGGCGTTAAAATCTTAGGTGACAACCCCGACGATTGGGTGCTGGTGCTGCCCGACGCGGGCGAGCCCCTGGTACATATCTACGGCAACAGCCAGAGCCGCGAGTGGCTCGACTGCACCCTGGCCAAATACCAGCAGCACGTCCAAACCTTCATTGAGAAAGAACAGGGGATCAAGGAGCCCATGCCGCTATGAACAATTGCCTATTAATGGCCGAGATCGTGCAGTCGCCCCAGCTGCGCTACACCTCCGACAATCAAACTCCCGTGGCCGAGTTTGTGGTGCAGTTTCCAGGGCTAAAAGAGGGCGACCCCTCCTCACAGATGAAGGTCGTCGGCTGGGGCAACCTAGCCCAAGACATTCAGGCTCAATACCATGCGGGCCAGCGAGTGCTGCTGGAAGGCCGTCTGGCGATGAACGTGGTCGATAGCCCCCAGGGCTACAAAGAAAAGCAGGTCGAAATGACCGTGCAGCGCATCTACGCAGTGGGCGAGCTCAACACTATGCCCATGGCCCCCCCGGTCGCCGTAGCGGTGCCTGTGGCCACGCCCAGCCCAGCGGCCTCCCGTCCGGCAGCTCCGGCAGCCGCTCGCCCGGCAGTCCCGGCGGCTCCAGCAACCCCGCCGCCTTCTACGCCTGCCCCCAGCTACGACGATATTCCTTTTTGATCAACATAAAAGGGAAATTGTAAAGTTAGCGAGCAAAGACAAAGGGCCAAAGCACTGACATACCGTCAGTTGAGGCTTAGGAAAGACGTCTACAGAGTGTAAAGCTGTAGACGTCTTTTTTCGGCAAAGATCTTAGGTATACTTTTTTGTAAAGTTAGCGCTTAGAATCGCCACGGGCAAAGGCTTGACAAGGAAATTCACGCAATTAGATTGTTGTCATAATTTAGGGTTTTTCCCTGTGCACGTTGAGACTATTACTCATCCGGCGACCAACTGCCAATCTTGTTAGATGGAGATGGTTTGCCGATTCCTAGCCCCAATGAATTTGTCCTGTCTCGGCGAAATTTGGCGACCAGTACGCTTCTTGGTGATCTTAGAACTTTACAGGTTCTGTATCGTTGGCTTGACCAGCATGGCATTGACCTCGCTGGCGTTGAGCACTGTAGCCAAGGCGGAACCGACTCAAACGTGCCAGTTTGATCCCGAGTTGGGTTTACCCAAACCCCTAGGCATGCGGTCTTCCCTGACCATTACAGAAGGGGACGGTAGCACGACATTCTTATTTGAGCAATTCCCCACCAATCTTGGTAATGGCCAAGTACAAGCTGCGATCGCCTCAAATCGGATCCTTACCTTCTATGAAACTGGGCTGGACAATGCTCGTCAGCTCATGCTGCAAAACCCTAGCTATTACTCCGAGCTAGTGGGCTATTCAGATCCAGAGGGGTTTGGTCCTGTAAATGCTGTTTTGAGCTGTTCACCATAAGAACGAGACAGTCTTGTAAGACAACGGGACAGCTTTAAGAATAGGGATACTACTGCATTTACGAGAGCAGGTGACCCTCATCGCCTCAGGTGAAGTCCTAAGCAGAATTTCAAGCTGACGCAAAGTTAACGAGCTGCACCATCAGCACAGGGGTATCACGCATACCTTTCCTGCACTTTCTACACTACGTTGTAGCAATGGACAAAACTTCTATTGCTCTCATAATTCTTGCAGCAGTGCTTGTTCTGCTGCAAGCACCTCAACTGGTTATGGCGATTGGAGCCATTCTAGGAATATCAATTGTGGTGGTGAATTTACTCTGGATGCCATGGAAACAGTAAGGGGATCCAGTGAGGTTTGAGCAAAATCAACCTACGGCTGAGTCTTATCCTGTCCTGTTGTCCCATAGGGCATGGCAGGACAGGACTCAGCCAAACTGTAAAGACCTGCTACAAACCCTTCTCCTGTGTCGTCTACATCCGCCGATCCCATCTCCTACACCGCCCAGATTGTGGCGGCTAAGCGGGCCATTGAGCAGTCCCTCCCAGTTCCACTATTCAATGACCCCTACGCTGCGGCTTTAGCGGGCAATGAGGTTGAACATCTTCTATCTAAATGGCGGGAGGTGGCCGAAAGGCAGGGGCGATCGCTAGAGGAGGTCATCGTCAAACGCACCCGCTACATCGCCATTCGGACCCGATTCTTGGATGACCTGCTGCTGGCTACTCTGCCCCAGCTGTCTAAACCCCAAGTTGTCATTCTGGGCTCAGGACTCGATACCCGAGCCTATCGGTTGCCCTGGCCACCTGCTACCAACCTCTATGAAGTCGATATGCCAGGGGTTCTAGACTACAAGGCCAATGCCCTAGGGAGCATTAAGCCGAACTGTCGCCACCACATGATTGCAGGTGACTTGGAAAATTTTCAGACAGGTTGGATCGCTCGACTACTAGAGGCAGGTTTGAGGCAAGAGACCCCAACTATCTGGATCCTCGAAGGCGTTGTCATGTACCTGCCAGAACCCTCAGCCCACTCCTTACTCAGGACTGTTGCAGCGTTGAGCTGCTTTGGGAGTGTTCTGGGCATGGATGCGGTAAAAAACGGTTCAATACTGGCAGCCCAGAGCGCCAAGAATGCCGATCGGGGGCGTGTGGTACGCCACTGGCTGTTTGGCTGCGACGAACCCCAGCAGCTTCTGAAGAGCTATGGCTGGAGTGCTGAAGTAAGCCAACCCCAAGACGTTGAAATCGCCCACGGTAGATATCCAGAGTCCATGCCAGTTACAGCTGAGGTGGGTGGCCACCAGCAGGAGAGAGGAGTTTGGTTAGTGAAGGCTAGGAAAGACCAATGACACTTATCGCCTCAGATAAAGTCAAAGGCATTAATTTCAATTGCTCTAAAGAAGCAAAGGCTAGAAGATTACACTCCTAGCCCGTTCTGAGAATTCATCGAGTGAGTGACTTAAAAACTAGCAGTCATAAATGCCATTCCGGCCCCTACAGCAACGTATCCTGCCAAACGCAGAAAATCAGGGTAGCTAACGCTAGACTTCATGACTTTTGTAGCTATCTTGAAGGCAATTAAAGAAATAATTGCCTGAATTAAAGTAAACCCAGCTAAATAAGCTGCTAAAGGAACTGCTGTAGCGCCAATAATAGCTTCTCCATAAACATAACCATGAAATAATCCTGCCACACCTGCTAGGATGCCAATGATGGCCGTGTTAGGCTTCTCTAACTTTGCTAATAAGATTACAGAGACAAGCACTGAAGCTGAAATAATTATTTCAACCATAGGCATATCCACCAGCATTAAGTGAATCCCTGTTCCGACAAGAGCTGTTGAAACGAACACAACAGGAACCCAAAAACCTCTGGCAACAGTTGACGCTAGCAATCCCACGGATATGACAAAAACTAGATGATCAAACCCAATGATTGGGTGACCAAGCCCTGACCAAAATCCCTCCATAAAAGTAGCCGATATTGCACCTCCAGACGGGTGGTGGGCATAGGCGGGGAAAGCTATCCCTAGAAGGGCGGAGATGCCTATAACAAGCTTTACGACGCTGCTCAGACCCAAGCCAGCCCAATGTCTAATGCCAATAATCTTTGATGCCACTTTTGAGTCCCTCACAATTAAATTGGCTGCAAGCGAGATGCCGAGAATGACAAACAACCCTCTAGGAGAGTTGAAAGCATTTAGAAAATAGAAAAAAGCTAGGCCAAAGATACTAAACGGGAAAAGCTAGCTCAGATTAAGTCGAAGTTTCATTAGCCTCAACCAGCATCTGACGGGTTCGTTCTTCTAACTCCTCTTCGCTGACAAGGGAAGACTCAAGCACTAAACTCTCTAGAGATGCAAGCCAACGAAGATAATAATCCCAATCTGGGTCATCCTTACAGTGGGTTGCTTCCCATTCAGCAATAGAGGAAATTAGCCCTTGCCGAAAGTCTTCCCACTCATAATGTCCTTTTTTAGATAAAGCAATTGCCATTCCAAAGGCACGGCCTTCCCATGGTCTTTGAAATAGGATATCCCCATTATCGCGTGGGGGAGAATCAGCGCTACCCAGCATACTAGCGGCTGCGAACTGTTCAAATTTAATCTGCATGGCTACTCAGTGATTCTTAAACGTTGCCTGATGATTAAGCTGGCACTACTACCCTGGCTGCCCCTTGCATAGATTCAGGGGTGACAATGGCTGCTAGTTGCTCCTCCGTCCACCCTTCCGTTCCTTCAGGGCGTTCTAGCAGAACAAACCATCGAATCTGAGCGCTGGTGTCCCAGACCTTAACTTCAACCGATTCAGAAACATCTAGACCAAACTCTTTGAGCACTTTTCGGGGTTCACGGATGGCCCTGGCTCGAAAGGTAGGATCTTTAAACCAGTAAGGCGGCAGGCCCAACACTGGCCAAGGGTAACAGGAGCACATTGTGCAAACAATCAAGTTATGGACATCAGGGGTATTAGCAACAGCGGCCATATTCTCGCCTTCCGCTCCAGCCATACCACGAGGAAAACTCATCTCAGCAATTGCTGAAGGAGTATCTGCTAGCAGACGTTCTTTAAATGCTGGATCAATCCAGGCTTTAGCAACAATTCTGGCACCATTAAATGGCCCCATATCCTTCTCGAAGAAGTCAATCACTTTATCGACAGTTTCGCTAGTGATGATTCCTTTTTCAATTAACAAAGACTCTAGGGCTCTGACGCGAGCAGCACTATAAGTTTCGCGGTCAACGTTCTCAGTCATGCCTAATTTTCCAAGAATACTTAGTAAAACATCCGTGAACTATTCTGGATCTTCCAGATAGCCTTCAAAAATTTGAACGTAAATTTTGGTATTAGGCTCAGTAATGCCCTCCCAGATGTCGTGGGAGTCAAATACCACGTTGTAGATAGGCATAGGGTCACCTACTCCATCACCTGTTAGGAAGTAGTAATTGTAGGTTCCCTCATAAACCTCATCAACAACACCTTTCTTGGTTCGTAAATAACCAGGTAACTTACAGTGGTCAACGGGAGGTGGATTTCTAACAGTAACGGTATCACCAACCTTAAACTTAGATTGAGCCTCCACATCACAAGCGGGTGAGTCTCCAACCCTCAGGTATTCAATTATTTGTTCATCAATAGCTGGCTCACCACCACTCTGCAATGGTGCATCTAGGTTTGCTAAATAAGCTGCTGTTTTTGTACTTAGCTCTTCCTCGGTTACATAACCCGATTCAATAAAGAATCCAGAAATACCACCTAACCACTTTTCATAGTATCGGTACTTAAAGTAGTCAAATGGGTTCATCCCCTCTGCACCTTGGCGGAGATGGCCCCAAGTCCAAAAGCTGCTGAACTTAGTTGGGACGGACTCAACAGCCTCTAAATGGTTACTCAGCCCCATCATGGCAACGTGAATGCCAAAGATACGTTCTTCCCACGGTTGAACGAAGACTTTCTTTTCAAAGCTAGAAGGCTCAAGTCCTTCAATTCCACCAATGTAATGCTGTAGCTTCATTTCATTCGTCCTAACGAAAGCACATTCAATAAATCTGAGCTATTAGGTCAAAGGCTTAGGCGCGGGTTTGATTCCTTACAGCGGTAACTTCGCTTGTGGTCATGGCATCACCCCAAATCTCAGAGAGATAGCCAAAGAGCCCACCTAAAATCATTGCTACTGCCGCTACTAAGCCTGGATTGGTCAGCCCCACCGTAGTAATAGGAACTCTTGTAGCAACAGTAGTGCCCACTGTTGAAGCAAATCCCCAAACAATTGCAGGGATTGCGGTTAGTAAAGGAACTTTAGATGCCTGAACCATAGCAGCACTGCCCAATCCAACACAAACGGCGGCAATAAATGGATTTGCATCCAAAGCGGTGATCGTAAGTAAAGTGAGCGAGGCAATCACAATGCCTGTCAAGTTAGACGCAATGCTTTGTTTAAGGCCAGACGACTTTCCTCCTAAAATAAAGAACGATGCCCAGGCAATAAACGTGACCCACACTGGTACAAGAATTACTGTTGCTGTGAGATAAGTATCCACGGCTCCTAAAGCGCCAATGCTGACACTGTATGCGTCTAATTTCTTCATGGAACGACTTTCCCTTAGTTTATTGACCTATTTATCGGTAATACTCGTTATGCAAGACAAGCCTGAAATCCTTCTTTAAGCTCCATCTCAGACAAATTACGACCAATAAAGACAAGTTCATTTCTACGCAACTCATCATCTTTCCAAATCTTTCCAGGTCTACCGTCTAAGAGCATGTGAACTCCCTGAAAGACGAAACGCCTATCTTCCGAATCAATATCCAAAATTCCTTTCATACGGAAGATGTCTGTTCCTCTATCTTGTAGAAGCTGGTAAATCCAGCGATTGAACTTGTCACCATCTACGCTTCCTTCTTCTACGATAGAAACAGAGAAAACAGACTCATCATGCTCATGAGCGTCTTCGTTTAGAAAGTCTGGATCTATATGCAGGGCTTGTTTCAGGTCAAATGCTTTAATGCCAAGAACAGAATCCATTGAGATATCACTGTCCTTTGTTCTATGAATTTTGGCAAAGGCTGCCATGCCTCGAACTCTCTGCTCAAGTTCATCTACAATCTCTGGAGATACTAAATTAGTCTTGTTGAGCAGCATCACATCTGCAAAAGCAATTTGCTCCTGGGCTTCGTCACTTTCCCAGTGCTCCCAAATGTACTTTGAATCAACAACTGTAATGACCGCATCCAGTTGAGTCTTAGTCCTCATCGTTTCATCTGCGAAAAAGGATTGAATGACGGGTGCTGGATCGGCTAAACCGGTTGTCTCAATCACCAAGTGGTCAAACTTATCCTGTTTTTCTAGAAGGCTGTCAAAGATGCGAACTAAGTCGCCTCTGACAGTACAGCAAATACAGCCGTTATTCATCTCCAAAATTTCTTCGTCAGCGTCGATTACTAGCTGACTGTCAATTCCTACTTCTCCAAATTCGTTGACGATTACAGCAATTCTTTTCCCATGCTCCTCAGTGAGCATACGATTAAGCAAGGTTGTCTTCCCGGATCCTAGATACCCAGTAATGACACTTACAGGGATTGGTGAAGCATTAAGGCTCATGAGTTTCAGGAAGTGATTAATTTAAACAACATAAAACTCAACCTAAAGCACACCATGCCACTAAATTTTGGGTCTAAAAAATGTCACCCAAAAACATTCCTAGAGGCTTCAGTTAAGCTGGGCTTTAAGTCAGTTGTTATGGCAACCAATCCTAGAGGGGGGATAAGGAAGAGTTGTATCAATCAAGGCATTTTTGCACTCCTCGTAGGACAGTCTTATAGAAGTGTTCTATGAATTCAATCACAATCTAGCTCCCAAACAAGACAGTCCTATAAGACAGCCAGAAAATCGGGAAACCTAAATTGGAAGTACGCTCTATCCGTTTCTCTGAGCTGTCATGCGGTTTTTATTCCTGAAGTTGCTTGTCCTCATTACCAGAACGCTTTTCTACCTGGCAGTCTTCCTCTCTCCAGTGCTGAGTGTCTGGTTAGCCTCGTCGGTAGTGGCCTACATCAACGGCCCCAGATTATTGACGGTCTTTTCAGGCATCCTGCTATTCCCCCTGGTGCCCATTCTGTGGGACATGCGAGGCCGCAAGCGACGCAAAGAACTAGGCATTCTCACCTGGGGCGATCGCATTGTCTTGAGGACGCTGGTACTCAACCTGGCCTTCCTTTTCCTGCTGCTTGCACTGCGGCCTCAAACCTTATTCCTGGCCTTGTCTACCCGTGGTGATTGGTTCCTCGATGGTATGCAGGGGCCACAGGTGGAGCTGGCCCGAACAGGATTGTTCACCTTGTCTAGGGGACTAGAAGGACTGTACCTAAGATTCCACAACAACCCCTTTGACCAATATGCCGATACGACTCAAGTAAAGCCCCAACCAGCACCGCAGCCCCAACCAGCAGGACAGGCTGGACAGAGCAAAGGGTGGCCCTGGACCGAGGTTGGGCTGCACCCTGCCGTAGACAATATGCCTCCTAGCGCAGAAACCAGCATTGCTTCTGTTACTCAGTACATCGCCAGTCAGGAAAAAGACCCGATGCTGCGGGTCAAGGCACTCCATGACTATGTGGCGGATCGCATCGCCTACGATGCTCCCAACTACTTTGCCGGTAACTACCCTCCCCAAGATGCCGAGATGGTCTTTCAGCGCCGGGTAGCTGTCTGCGCGGGTTACGCCAAGCTGCTCGAAGCTCTGGGGCAGTCCATTGGTGAAGAGATTGTTTATGTAACAGGCGATTCTCGCAACTCCACCAGCGATCTTGAGGGCCAAAGCCACGCTTGGAATGCGGCAAAAATAAACAGACAGTGGTATCTGATTGATCCAACCTGGAACAGTGGTTATGTGGATCGTTCAACGGGATTCACCAAAGCCTACAAGACCGATTACCTCTTCCCGCCCCCAGAGGTGAGGGGCATTAGTCACTTCCCTGAAGACCAGGCATGGCAACTGCGCCTACAACCCATTACCCGTGGTGAGTTCTTGCGCTAACCGATGATGAAAGCTCAGTTTTTTGCCGAGGGTATGAGACTAGTTGCTTCTATGCGATCGCAATCAGATACCCATCAAACTGCGGTAATTCAGCTTCAGAATCTCAACCAACGGTGGTTGCTGCCTAGCTACTCTCTCAAGGGCTCTACCCAAGCTGAGCATTGTCTAGAGAGCGCCACCCAAGGCCCCAAATAATCTGCCCATTGCCTGGCCCTGAAGCTTATGAGGTTAGCTTGTTCGCGGTGATGAGCAGTATGGAGAGTTTGCCTATGTGGGTCAGGTTGAGTTCAATCGGCGATAGTTTAAGTGCCCAGAATAATCTTATGAGACGGTCTTACGAGATAGCAGAAAAACCGCTGAGTTTTTTGTGAGACTAGCGAGAAAAGGTCATGCTTTGTCCAAAGATTTTGCGTATATTCTGTAGGTGCTAGCGTCAGAGACTCGATAACCTACAGCTTTTGTCAGAGGCAGTAGGGAATCTGATTGAGGCAAGAAGCCTCCAACAGCTTGGAACTTCAGCTCATGGGCCAAACTACACAAGTCTTCTAACGCTAAACTCAATCCGGTTTGCGTACCACCTAGCCAACCTATCCAGAAAGTACCATCAGGATTTTCCATTTGGCTGCGAATGAATAAGCCAACCAAGCCATCTCCGTTGCTTACTCCCCACACCCAACCTTGCTTCAATCGCTGAGCGAGAATTTCAGGGGTAAGAGCTTGCCACTTAGCTCCACGCACCACAAACAAGCGATCACCTTCTTCTAGGGCAAACCGGTTAATGGTAGCCCAGACACGTTCGCAGTCTTGGGGCCTCAGCTGCTTCAGGGCAGTAGGAGCGCTGTCAGTAGCTTCAGCACTATAGACAACGTAATTGCCCAAGGGCTTAAAGCCCTGTCGATTCATTAAAGGGTGCATAGACGTATTGGCGACACTGACGCAAGCGCGTACTGTAGTTAGCCCAAGAGAATGGCTTAAATCTAGAGCAGCATTAATGAGCTTGGTGCCAATGCCTTGACGGCGGTAGGCGCGATCAACCCGTAATGCCTCCCACCAGCCCTCAGTGGTAGAAAGTTGAACAAGCCGGATCATGCCAATAGGTTGGCCGTTAAAATCAGCAACCAAGATGTAACCCGAGAGGTCAGCAGACCAAAGATCCCACACGCTAGCAATGTAGTCAGTTTCGTTATCCCAGGTGTGCTGACAGAATTCGAGTATGGAGTTCTTATCGCTATGTTTGGCAAGACAAATACGTGTTGCCTCGGATCGAACCATCGCTTTCAAGAACCTCACCGCCTTTGTTGGACACCAGAAACAGCAAAAGGAGAGTTATTATCTAACGATTTGCTAGCCTGACCCTAAACTATACAGTTCACATCATGCTTGCTCCAGCGATAGTGAACCAAATCTTAGAGTCATTGTAATACCTTAATTATCTTTAGAACTGCTGTTTGAATCTAAAGTCAATGTAGTTGCTCCAGACTCCGGGTAAAGTTACGACCTAAAGCAGGTCATAACTAATGAAGATGTTTTACGAGATTGTCCTATAGAACTGGATTGAAGTTGGGCAACATAAACTAGAGAAGTTCGATCTTCTTTATTGCCCATTCTTTACTCCAGCATGAGCTACTGTTTTCATCCCACATGCCCTAGCCCGAAGAACTCAGACATGAAAAAGGTCTGCGGTGCCTGTGGCACTGGATTACTGCTCAAAGCTCGGTACAAAGCTAATTCTCTAAACTCAAATGGCACCTTTGTCCGCACCTTCTAAGGAACTGATCTACAACAGAATAAGTCAGTTCTAATTAAGCAAATTCATTTTCCAGTTGAAATTCTTCGGAAACGCTAACAACGGCAAATAATAGTAGACCTTTTCTCAGAAGCTGCGAGTAAGTTGCATGAGTTATCCGAAGTTGTAAATTTCTATACTCCACTAGATTACTCTTCTGTAAGTAACAGGCTTTACTTGATTGAAGAAGTGGTTGCTGGCGAAACACTTGATAAGATCATTAAAACTGAAGGCCAATTATCTGAGAAGCAAGTTAGGAATTTACTGTTAAATTTGCTTCCAGCGTTGCAAGAGCTACATCAGAAGTCACTTCTCCATCGGGATATTAGACCTGAAAATATTGTCTATTCTCAGAATTCTGGAGAATTTTTGCTTACCAACCTTGGGCTTCCGCAGATGGTAGCCGAGCATCTACGCGAAGGCATCCCATCTATTGGAGAGTACTTATTAGGCGATCCTAGCTATTCTGCTCTAGAACAAGTTGGAGGTAAAGCTTCATGCACAAGCGATTTATACAGCCTTGGAGTTTTTTGTTTAGAGGCAATTACGGGAACTAAGCCTATAGATTTAATGATTTTACAAGGGACGGGATGGGAATATCAACCTTATCTCGAATCGAATCCCATCTCTCAACAACTTCAGAAAATCATTGAACAGCTTGCAATCCCGTCCATTTTAGACGGGTACACTCATACATTTGATGTTCTCGCTAGCTTGACAGAGGATAACAATACTTCTTCGGTTGATTTCCTTGAAAAATTTACGTCAGCCACGGCGGCAGCACCGCTCTCTCTTTTGCAATTTACGTCAGCCACGGTGGTAGCACCGCTCTCTCTTTTGCAATCTGGTGCAGGACTTTTGAGTAACACCTTTTCCAAGGTACCTAGCAAAAAAAAAAGTAGCTTTAGCTTTGTATTAGTATGATCTACATCGCCTTAGATAAAGTCATCAGCACCATCCTCAAGCACGATAAAAAAGTAACGAGCTACAAGATTGCTCTACTGCGGGCTATCAACGATGTGGTGCTGACCTATCCCGACCTTAGAACCTATGAGAAGGATGTCGCCATCCCTCTTAAGCTGCTGGCTGAGTTCTGAATGGCCTATTACTGGCCCTTTGTAGACCCCGATCACCCCATTCAACAAGGGCGCTGAACTATTCCCAATCCTAAAAGCAACATGGGACTGGTTTTGAGTAGCGATCGCATGCAAGCCAGGGCTGACGCTACCAAGTTGGTTAAGAGTCACCAGTCAGCTACTCGGATACTCTCAGACCCTAGAGCCATCTACGCTTGGGTTAACAGCGTTCTAGCGGCCCCTGAGGGTTATGCCTGGGAGGTGTCTCTATGGCCCTAGCGCTGGCTATGGGTCGGTGTATGGAAGAGATTCACAGCACGGGAAAGTTTGCACCTGTGGAGGGTAACGATTATGCCGCTATGTTCTCGGGTCAGCTCAAGACCAAAGCCGATAAAGTCTATGAGATTCCTTTGCTGTCACCTTTCGAATATGTGGCTAGAGGCATTGAATATCTAGAGTCTCAAGACAAGCGTTTTGAAGATCCCAATGAAGTCAATGCCAAAGTTTCAATGCAGTTGTCTAATGCTGTGAATCATTACAAATCTCTCAACTTGATACAGAACCGCAAAAATAAAAGTTAGGGTGTGGAGGGCCTGAAATGCAAAAACCCTGTAGCTCTTCCTAACTTTCCATCGTGGTTAGAATTTGGCGACGAATATACCAGAACGGCCAAGAAAGATAAGACCACTTATCACAATGCTAGAACTACCTACGCAAACGTTTGTGACATCCTCTTCAACGTGCGTCAAGGCAATAAAGGGAGGGCAGTAACACAAAATTATTTGACGACAATCCTAGGGCATTCTATGGATGATAGGAGCGTTAGCGAGACAGCAGAAGATTATGCAATCTTTGCTGTTGACGATTTTCGCGGTTTAAGTTTTGAAGACTTCAAGGAAAAAACCGTAATGATTAATGGCCAAGACTGGACTAATTCTGAGGTTCTAAAACTCAACAACATCGAAGAATAACTGTAGTGGAAAGGGGCTGAAATATGCCCCAAAATAATCTTAGGAGTTTAGAGAATGCACAAAAACACAGTAACTTTGCTAATAATTATTGTGGTTGGCTTGTTTTTCACACAGACAGCATTGTTTGAAGAGCGTATCTATCCACTGTTGTATCAGCCAGATGTGAACTACCAAAAATAACTACCAGGCCTCTATTAAGGGGCCTTTTTGCTGTCTTTAGCCATCTCGCGATCGATAAGCTATCCTACTATTTCCCCAGTGTTTATCTTCCTCTTAGCCGCCTCTATCCTCACCCAGAGCGCTTGTTCAGTGGTTACAGAGATAATCATTCTCTCTTTGTTTTCTGAAATCGCAACGGTGCAACACCCCATAGAAACTAGGTTTCTGCCTTTGTGCAACCGGATGCAACGCCTTCGCAACGTTTCACAGCTACACTTAATCGCCCAAATCTAGTTATATCAAGAGGTTTCACATGCAACGCACTGACAACACCGCCAAATCAGCCTAGGGGAATTTCAACGCCGATACAACATCAACATCAACAAAGGCACCGTCTCACGCAAAGCAAAGGAGCTAGGGATCGCAACTTCTAACGGTCTCGATACCCAGGCCCACGATGATCGCTGTAAGGCTTTCCAGGTTGGCACCTATGCATCGATCGCCTCTAGCCCGGTTGAGCCTAAGACCATGAAAACTGTCTCGCTGGGCAATGGTGAGCTGACCCTATTCGATAGCTCTGATTTGTCCCTACCAGGCTCTCAAGAGTTCACAGGCCTTGATCTAGGTGGCACGTTTAAGGGCATGACCCTAGGCAGCGACGGCAGGACTCAAATCGTTGTGATGTTTTAGGTTTTAGACCAGCACCAACTGAACTCAGATGACAGTGGGAGCAGGTAGTTGATGAGGAAGAAGCCATCAGCGGGCTTCTTCCTCATCAACTACCTGCGATGGTCAAAGACCGGCCTTGGGCCATTGCCAAAACCATCGAGATGCCCATTCGCTACGCTGGCCCCGACGAGTGGAGCATCTTTGAAAAGCCCCAAGCCTACAACCAGGTGGCCAGCCGGACAGTGGCTGCGCCGGGGACCAAAGTACACGATCGCTGCCTGATCATTCCCCTCGACTTCCGGACCACGTTCCGCCAAATATCGCTCTGGGTCGAAGCCCTCTGTATTCATGAATGGTGCCTATTCAGTGGCAGAATGAGCAACCATGATAGGGGTTACATCTATAATCTACTGACCTCTCGCCCTGACAACCGCCGTCCGCTGACCTGGGAACGCAACCAGATCGACATCCTTCTCATGGAAGGCACCGCCTTTACCTGCCCCTGGACTGAGAAGCGTATTGCTCAGGGCATCGACTATCACCTCGACCACATTTTGCCTATAGCTGTTTATCCTACTAACGAGTTGTGGAACCTGTTGCCGTCTGACCCAGGCTTTAACTCTCAAAGGAAGCGCGATCGGCTACCAACGGCTGAAAGGTTGGTAACGGCTTTTCCATGGTTAGAGCTGGCATATTCGAATTATGGTGATTCTATATCGTTAATAGAGGTATTACAGGAGGATATATCACTACGTTTTGCAAGAGTTCGACCAGAAGAATCTTTTGCCACAAAGGTTGCAATTGCGGTCATAGATTTGGTAAAGGTAGTAGCCGAATCTCGGAATCTAGCTAGATTTTAAGATTTGAAAGAGTCAAACTTTTAGATAATCCTTTTCAGCAATATGACACACAGCTAAGTTTTCAAAAAACCAACTTTCTCTTGACAGGAAGGCGATCGCATGAACTTCTTAAATAAGAATCTGTTGACTAGCGTCAACATTCTGATGACAGCTTGTCTATCTGGCGGATTAACTGGTGCCTGTGTTCTATTATTGTCATGGCCGCCTAGTCAAGAACTGGAGGCATTTAGGAATATGCCCGATTTTGTCACTTGGCTTTTTATTGTTTGCATTTTGTTTTCTGCCATACCATTTACATTCATTCATGGATTGCTCACCCTCCTTCACTTGAAGAAGAAGTCGGCTTTGAAAAACTTCCTGAATATCATCTGGCAATTGCTATTATTAATAGTTCTTTGCTCTGTACCATTTCTCTTTTTCCAAGCTTTTGGACCAGTGTTTAGGCCTGGGGAAATACTTACACTCGATGTTCGCACTAATATCATTACTATTCTGTGTGGAATTTCGGTGTTGCCTTCTATTTTAGGGCTATTTTCTCTTTCGAGTCTTGCTTCAAAAGTCAGGGTTGACAGCGAATCATTTTTGGCTGAGTACTTTCTGCTTAAAAATTATTTCAGTAGTCTTATTTTCTCGGTGAGCATAATCATTGGGCTTGGGACATTGGCCACAGGAGGGCTTCAGCGTGCTTTTCAAAATTATGCTGATGCCAGGCTTTACATCTTCTCCCTTTCCGCCTGTGTTGACAGTTGTTTATGGTGCTTACTTTAGCTTTATTCTAGTCATTCTATATTTTCCTTCTGAAGTTATGCTATCCAAAAAAAGGAAATTATATATTCTTCAGCACATAGAGACTCCTGCATTAGGTTCAAAAGACTGGTCAGAGTGCCACGAAAAAAGGTTAAAAGCGGAGGAGTGGCTAAAAAAATGAAGCATCCACTGTCCAATCTGTCATCCAACTTAGTGATTTTAGTTCCTCTTCTAGGTGGTTTGATACCATATTTAATACCCCAGAGCTAGTTGCTTTTTCACAACTGCTATTCACCACTTGAGAAGTTTTAGAACTTCTATTTCATCCCCATAATCCTCTCAACGCCTCATCTGCCTCCTGCTGCCCGATCTCCAAGTACCTGGCCAGGTTACCGATGTCCTCATGCTGTGTAATTTGCTGGAGGGTTCGCAAAGAGTAGCCCTTCTCAAAGTGCATCATCGTCAGCAGCGATCGCCGAAAGCTATGGGTAGACACGCCCCGAATGCCCAAGCAATCGAGCGTTTCCCGCAGAGCCTTATCACAGGCCCTGGTGTAATGTGTCCCTGAAAACGGCCAGAGAATAGATACCCTTGCTTAGCTAACTCTTCTGCCGCCAGTAATTTCTCTAGAGGCGGAGCGACCGCAACCGATCGGGTTTTCTTGGTTTTGGTCGTCCTGGCACGGTAAACCACATAGCGCCCACAATGTCCCCGGCCTGGAGCTGCACCACCTCACCGATGCGAGCAGCGGTATAGTAGCAGATCTGAAAAATCAGGTCATGGGGTTGGGGGAGGTAGTTAAACACCTCTTCCAACTGTTCAGCTTTCAAAACGGCAGCTTGACCGTTGCGATTTGTCTTCGGCATGAAGCGAGTTCCGAATCCGACATTTTAGGAACTGGGATTTAATGATCCTACGTTGTTTCAGCCTCAATAGGTCAAATGCACCATCCTTATTGAGAATTATTCCTACATCTCTCTGCCGTTTTTCGGATCTAATTCATCCGAATCTGGTCAAGCCCGCAGAAATCATTGTTTACGAAGTCAACCCGACTAGATTGCCCCTACCACCCGGTTAGGGTTGGTCTACTTTGTCTCACCTGAGACACCTATTTTCACCCGGTTAGGTTGGTACAGTTCACCCGGTTAGGGGGCAGCCAGCTTTCGCCCGATTCTGGGCAAATTAATAGGCAACCCGATCCGGTGGAGAGATGTATTCCGGTACTTTGAGTGCGATCGCTAACGCCGCAGGCTTCCTCACCTACTTTTGCAAGCTGCCGCGCAACCAGCAGGACTTGATTGCGCCCCATCTGGATGAGCCTCAGCGCATGGCCTTGAAGGTATTGAACTGCCGTAGTGAGTTGGAAGGGCAGAGTGTGGGGGCGATCGCCAACTTGGCCGAGTTGCATCAGGAATCGACCAGAGCTATTTTGAAGTCTTTAGAAGGCAAGATGGTGGCCGCTGAAGTGACAGCTGGAGGAAAGCTGTGGAAACTTAACCAATAAATATTGGTTAAGCACAAGTAGCTCAAACCCTAATTCTGATAAAGCTACTAACCTTGAACATAGAGCTATCCTAAAGGTCTCAATAATGGCTGATTTGACTACTGATGAGTGGGCAAAGATCAATGCTCTGTTAGAAAGCGATCCCTATAAATACGGCATTCCTCAGCGTACTTACGGCTCTGCTGTATTGGCGTCTTTTAATATCCGTAAGCTAGGTAGCGTAAGCAGTCGAAGCACGAATACTTGGAACTTTCTTGCAAACATTTGTAGGCGCTTTGATCTGCTATCCGTCCAAGAGATTATGGGCGACCTAGAGGGTTTTGAGAACTTGGTAAGCTTGATGGGGTCTGAGTATAGCGCTATTGTTTCCGATAAAACTGGGCAATTCCCTGGTGAACAAGGACTAGGTGAACGTTTAGGGTTTATCTATAATCGGAACCTCATTCGTCGGGGCAATATTGTCTCTGATATCTCCTATGACCGCACAAAGGTACTCAAGACTATCGTTGACAACTACAAAGTGCTGGTTGACACTGCTACGCCTTACGTGAAGTATCTTCAAGCCCGTGATGTATGGCAAGAAAATCCTGTTGGTCCTAAGCCGAAAGCACCAAAGGTTCATATTCCAGTCTTTTTGAATTTTATTCGTCAACCCTTCTGCGCCAGCTTTGAAATAATCGGACATCCTGAGACAAAGCCCTATAAGATCATGGCAGTCAATGCCCACCTTTACTTCGGCGATTCTGTTGAAGATCGCCGCCAAGAATTTGATGCTCTGATGGAGTGGATCTTGGGCGGGGTACAGGAGAAAGACAATACAAGTTTTCCAAACTTCATTCTCATGGGCGATCTCAATTTAAGTTTCAGCAATTCAGAGAGAGATAGACCCCGAATCGAGAGATATATTAAAACCTTTAATCAGGATATGCAGGCATCTAGCCGCAGTATCAATGTCAATTTCCCATTTTTGGATGTCCACAAAGGCTCAACTGAACCATTCCGTACTAATGCACGTTTGAGTGAGACATTCGACCAGATTGGCCTATTCAGCCATGACCCACGCCTTCCTTCCTATGACAAAAACCCGGAGATGGGACCTGAACCACCTCAAGGCCCAGACTATGGTGTTGTGAATTTTGTAGAACTGTTTCGTGAAGCCTTTCAGCTACCGCCTATTGAGAGCTTAAGTAGCCAAGAGAAGAAAAAGTTTTATGGAAAATTTGAACATGAGGTGAGCGATCATCTGCCTATTTGGTTGCGGTTGCCATTACCCGAGGTTTAACTAAATAGGCTTTTTGATGTACCTATGATGTTCCTACTAGGCTTTTCTATGTTCTGGGGATAACTAACCATAGTGGCTTAACTCAGCATCTATGGCTCTCACCATCCCTGAAAGTATCCCCTCCACTGCTAGCCAGGGCGAACAGCGCCTCTTCCACGTCCTCAAAACTAAGCTGCCAGAAGATTTCATCGTTTGGTATGAGCCCCGGCTCCAGCGCAACCTCTACCCCGACTTCACTATCCTCAGCCCCACCTTTGGCCTACTGATCATTGGGGTAAAGGGATGGTTCGCTGGCAATATTGTGGAGGCTGGAGAGCAATTTTTCCGGGTCAAGGGTAAACAGGGTATCGAGAGCCACCCGTCCCCCCTCAGGCAGGCTCACGGCTACTTCTGCACCGCTGCTGAACGCTTCAAGGGCTATCCCGTCCTCCGTAATCTAGATGGCAACTATGAGGGTAAGCTCGTCTTTCCCGTGGGCACTGGCGCTGTGATGAGCAACATCAACGAACCCCAAGCCCACGAAGAGAATATCTACAACTTCCTCCAGCAGCCCCAGGTGGCCTATCGGGATGAACTACTGGAGTGGAGAACTACAGCTCCGAGATGCTGGTGCAGCGGCTGCGGGGTATGTTCAAGGTCTATTTCGACTTCCCGATGCTGACAATAGATCAGGTGAACACGATCAAGGGCTGTCTGCACCCCGAGACAGTGATTAGAGAGAAGCCCGTCACCTCCAGCAGCGTGCCCGAGGGCGTTAAACTCCCGGTCGGCAGCAATATAGTTGTGCCCCTTGACCTCGACCAAGAGCGCCTTGCCCGCAACATGAAGGACGGCCACCGCCTGATCTCGGGTGTAGCTGGCTCTGGCAAAACCTTGATCCTCCTGGCCAGAGCCAAAGTTGCTGGCCAACCGCCTACTCAACCAGCGCATCCTTATCCTGTGCTTCAACATCACGCTGGCCGCCCACCTGCGATCGCTCCTGCATGGTGACACAATGAATCCCCAGTACCAAGAGCGCATCGAGGTCATGCACTTTCACGACTGGGCCAGGTCAGTTCTAGGCCGACTGCCCTACGTAGCTGACCAGGACACCTATGATGCTCTCCTAGGCGAGAAGGTATTGGCTGCCCTCCAACAGCGGCCCGACGCTGACTGCTGGGACTCCATTCTGGTGGATGAAGCCCACACCTTTACCCGCGAGTGGTTCCTGTGTTGTGTGGCTGGCCTCAAAGACCCAGAGAATGGTGACCTGGTGGTGGTTTCTGATGGCAACCAGAGCCTCTACAAACGGGCTAAGTTCACCTGGAAATCAGTGGGCATCAAGGCCCAAGGACGGCGCACGATGAAGCTGGCCCAGAACTACCGCAACACCAAAGAGATTTTAGATGCGGCCTGGACGGTGGTGAAGAAGACAGATCAAGACCTGACGGACGATGCCACATTCTCTACTGTTGAGCCTGAAGCTGCTCTGCGCCAGGGGCTTCGACCCATGCTCTACCATGCGAACACCAAAGCTAAGGCTGTAGATATTGCTGTCGAGCAGGTGCAACGCTTGGTGATGCTGGGCTACAGCCCTTCAGATATCGCTATCCTCTACCGTTACAAACCTAAAAAGGACACCGCCCTATTCGACTCCATGCTTCAGCGCATCCAAGCCCTGAGTCTGCCGCTCTACTGGGTCACTGAGAGTCAGGAAACCAAAGTGAACTACAGCGCCCGTAGGCCGGGGGTAAGAGTCATCACCACGCTGTCATCTTTGGGCCTGGAATTTAAGGTAGTGCTGTTGCTGCGGGTCGAGCAGTTTGAGGACTGCTTTGATACTGATTTGGATATACGATTGCTGGCGCGACGACAACTCTATGTGGCTACGACTAGGGCACAGAATAAGTTGCACCTGATAGCTGGGGGAATGCTGCTGTAGTCAATGCATTAGGCAAGAGTGATGCGGTAGATATGGCTTCAGCAGCTAGATCTACTGCCTTAGCCAAGACCAATGGTGCGATTCCTTAGTTCATTTCTCTCTATCCATGTCCCAACCTCTCAAACCCATCATCATCATCTACACCGATGGAGCCTGCACCGGCAACCCTGGCCCTGGCGGCTATGGAACAGTGCTGCTCTATGGTGAACACCGCCGAGAGCTGTCTGGCGGCTACCGTCTGACCACAAACAACCGCATGGAGATGGTGGCGGCGATCGCTGGCCTCCAGGCGCTAAAGCATAAGTGCGCTGTGACCATCTACTCAGATTCTAAGTACGTCGTTGAGGCCATAATGAAGGGCTGGGCGGTGCGCTGGCGGTCCAAGGGGTGGATGCGTACCAAGACCGAGAGAGCTGTAAATGCCGACCTTTGGCAGCAGCTACTTAGTCTCTGTGAACAGCACCAAGTCGAGTTTCAGTGGGTCAAGGGCCATAGTGGCAATGTGGAAAATGAGAGGTGCGATCGCCTGGCGGTGGCTGCTGCTCGGCAACCCGATCTACTGATTGACGAGGGCTATGAGGTTCAGCCAATGAACTAACAAAGCGCCTTATTCTGAATAGAGCTTTTGCCAGAGGGCCGCAAACTATGTCCATCGCTACGGCAGAGAACGGCTGGGTCAATACTGCTGATGGTCAGGCCCCAGAGGTCATTGCCAGGGCACGACAAATCCTTGAGGGCACTATCTATAGCACCCTCTCCACCAGCTCCGCCGATGGCATGCCCTGGGCCTCTCCACTCTTCTTTACCTACGATTCTGACTGGAACCTGTACTGGTCTTCAGCAATGGTGGCCCAGCACTCCCAAAACCTCTATGCCAATCAGGGCCGAGCAGCAATCGCCGTCTACAGTACAGACCGGGAAGAGGGCAAAGGCCAGGGGCTCTATCTCTCTGGCACTGCGGCTGAAGTAGCAGCAGAGGATGTGGAACGAGTCATTCCCCTGCTGCTAAAACGAGCGGCCAAGGGTCAGCAGCGATCGCCTGCTGATTACCTTGCCCCCTCCCCTCGACGGCTCTATCAATTTCAGCCCCAGGCAGTTTGGATCACAGGAGAGAGAATAGCTTTGAGCGAGACAATCCTGATAGACACAAAAATCAAGCTTGACCTGGCCAGCCTTACTCAGTCTGCTTGACCCCCTCCGCCGAATCGTTCCCCCACCCGCAGCGCTCACTGTCCCAATGGACGCTTGCAGGCTCGGTCTGGGCTATCCTCAGCTTGCCCAGTGGTAGGCGGCGGTGAGCGTGATGGTGTCCTGAGAGGTGACGGGCTGGTTAGGGTCGGGAAACTCCTGAGCGACCCAGTCTTCCAAGTCAGCCAGCGCCTGGGGGTAAATGTCGTTAGGCACTCGCCACATATTGCTATACACGCGATCGCGGTAGGCTCTCATAAGACTGTCCACTGTACTTTCGCGGGACAGCTCAGCAACCACCGCTGTCTCTAGCTCTGCCCCCTGCTCCTGCAACCGCCCTAGAGCATCCTCGGTCACACCCCCCGTGAAGCCAGAGTCGTAGCCATAGCCCGCTAGAATTTGCCGCCACTGTCGCCCGAGAGCATCACGGGTAGCGGTCTTGTTGGTGGGGTGGTGAAAATAGATGAACACTCCAGCAGGCTTCAGCACCCGGCGCAGCTCATCCATCGCCCTTTGCCAGTCAGGAATGAGATGCAGGATATGGGGGGCGATTGCCACATCGAAGGCGTTGTCGTCCAAGGGAAGGGCTGTAGCGTCAGCATTGATCAACGTCAACCAATGGGTCTTGCCCTCAAGCTTTTGCCTGAGCTTGTCCATCATCGCCTCTGAAATATCGACCCCGGTGTAGGCATAGCCCCGCTCTACTATGAGCAGAGCAATACGCCCGGTGCCGATTCCTGGCTCAAAAAAGGTGGTGTCGGGGGTAGCCTGCCCCAGCCTTAAAATCTCAGTCGTAAGCCGTTCAGACACCTCTGGAGCCAGGGTACGGGTATTGTCGTAGAAGTCAGCGGCTCGGTCGAAGGAAATGGCCATCGATTCTTCTTGGGGCAGTTCTAGCTCTTAAGCTACCAGCCGCAGGTCACCCCCAAAGCTCACCATCATCAATTTAGTGCCGATGCTAATTCAACTCCTGCCCATGATCCTGGTGGCTTGCCTGGGGTTTGGGCTGAGGCGGGCTGGGGTGCTGCACTCTGGCGATGCCAAGACCATTGGTAATCTGCTGACTACGCTGGTGCTTCCAGCCGTGATTCTGCGGGCGCTGGCCACCGCTACCTTTGCCCCAGAACTCATCTACCTGCCCCTTTCGGCCCTGGTAGTGGTGGTCGGCCTGACGGCGATCGCCTTTATTGGAGTTTGGTGGTTCAAGTGGGATAAGCCAAAAGCTGGGGCTTTGATGACGACCTTTCCCACCTTTGAGGGCGGTGCGGTGGGGTATCCCATCATGCTGCTCACCTTTGGCGATGTGGGCCTTAGTCGGATTGTATTGTTTGACTTGGCCCAGGCCATCTATCTATTCACGGTGGTCTACTGCCTCTCCGCCTGGTTTGGCCGAGCTGGGGTCACAGGTCGGGCGGTAGCCCTGAAGCTGGCCCAAACACCTTTCTTCTGGGCCATTGTGCTGGGTCTAATACTCAATGCTCTACGTTGGATGAATGAGGTACTTCTGGGCCTGCTGAACATTGCCGAGGGGAGCTTTTTGCTGCTGGTGCTCCTGCTACTGGGGATGGAGTTTCAGATTCAACTTGCCTCTGTGGGGCGTTACGCCCTCCTGGTGCTGGCGAAGATTGGCTGTGGGTTGAGCCTGGGCTGGGCAGTTACCCAAGCCTTTGGGCTTCAGGGCGTGGAGCAAGCCGCTGTCCTCGCCGGAGCAGCCCTACCCCCTAGCCTGCTAACCCTGCTCTTTGCCCAGGAGAACGATCTCGATACCCGCTTTGTGATCAGCTTCATCTCCGCAGCGGTGCCCCTCTACCTGGCGATAGTCACTCCCCTTATAGCTTATCTAGCTCTCTCTCCCTAGTTTTGCTGGGCATCTTAAAAATGCTGATATTGGAGTAGGGGATGAAGGTTTGACAGTGCTTGAGTTTGGCCGTTGGTCCCGAGGCGATCGCTAGCGGATGTTCTGGAACTATGGCCACACCTCAAGATCAGGAGCCTGTCACTGACTCAAGGGCCAGCCAAAACCTACCCACTGCCACCGTTGTCTCTGTAGGCGATGGCGACACACTGCAGATGGACTACCAAGGCCAGAACATCACAGTCTGTTTTGCTTGTATCGACGCGCTAGAGACTTCCCAATCTCCTTGGGAGCCAGCGGCCACAGAACGCCTACGCCAGCTCGCCCCCGGGCTCAACCATCCAGTTCCGCGAGGCTGACACCGACCGCTATGGCCGCATGGTGGCAGAGGTCTATGCAGGTGGCCAGAACATGAACTTTCAAATGGTCCGCGAGGGCCATGCAGCAGTCTATACCCAGTTCTTGCGGAGCTGCCCTGACACTGCTGCTGCTGGGCCTGGCCGCCGAGGCCCAGGCCCAGCAGCAGGTGAACTTTTGGGAACAGAGCAATCCTATGATGCCGTGGGACTATCGACAGAACAATCGATAGGGTTAGACAGGAAAAATATAGCTCCATCAAACATGATTTAAGAACCCGGATGAAGTACCTAACCCGTTGAATTAATCTAGATGGTTCTAGCGTCAAGCACTAGCTGAGAGGTTTCCTATGTTGAGTCGAATATCTCTTGCACTCTGCATGTCGCTGATGGGCATTCTAATTGGCCCTATAGAAGCGATCGCCCAACCAGAAAAGGGAGAGAGCATCATCTTCAGAACAAAGGAAACCGTCACCTCCCAACGTTTTTCTGTGGACTATCCAGACCACTGGAGCGTTACTCAAAATGACAATGACTATGTCATTATCTATAACCAGCGCCCTGCTGGTGTGACTACAACAGGTGCAACATCACTGTACTTGATCAAGACCGATGTATCTATTCAGCCCAACTCGCTTCGAGACGCTATTTTGGGCATCGGTGATGAGCCAGAGGATATCCAGCGGATTGAGCTAGTAGAAATCAATTTTTATAGCTCTGAGAATCAGGCTGCAGAAGATGCCATTATTCAAATGCATAACACGTTGAGAGTCTTCGATTGATTACAGGTCCAGCAGCGAAGGGTGAACTTTCGAAATTAGCTCAATCTTGTGATGCCTTGGGGCTATCAGCGGAATAATCGTTCTAGCTGAGTTTGAACCCGAGTAGTCTAGAGTGCTTGGGTCTAAAGGTCTTGCTATTGACGAGACCATTGTCCTGACTCAAGTTTGCCTAGATGAGTTCTTCCCAAAGACAAGGATGCCGGTATGCCAACTGCCTATGATTGCATTGTTGTGAGTGCCGGTCTGTCTGGACTGATCGCGGCCTGCAATCTACACCGTGCTGGGCACAGCGTTTTGGTTATCGAACGCAGGAGAACCTAGGCGGTCGAATGACTGGCAAGCTGTTGCCATCAGGGCAGTGGATTGACTTTAGTGGACAATGGGTAGAACCGACTCAGGATCGGTTTCTATCATTATTAGATGAGTATGGCGTCCGTCGGTTTTCCTTTCCCTTTGAGGGCAAGAAAGTGCTGTTGTTTGATGGCGTCCGTTACGAGCTTGACGGATTCTTCGAGGGCTTTCCCGAAGGAGAACCCCCCCAGGTAAGCCAAGAAGAATGGCAGGATGCTATGACAGCTTGGGAGCGGTTTGAAGCTTTGGCTAAAACCTTACCCCCCGGTCATCCCCGCCGCAATGAGTACACGCAAAAGCTAGATAGTCAGACCTTTGCCCAGTGGATTGAAGAGAATACAACAACGGCTTTTGGTCACTGGTACTTTGCCTATATGGTGCGTACGGTCGGCTTCCTTGGTCCCGCAGAGCCCAGCCAAGTATCGCTTCTACATGTGCTCTGGGGGCACGCTTGCGCGTCACAGGCCGAGTATCTAGAGGCCGAGCTTATCCATGGTGGGGCGGGCCAGCTGCCAGCCAAGCTAGCAGCTGAGTTGGGCGAGAACGTTCGCATGGGGGAACCCGTCCTACGAATCAACCAAGATGAGACCGGGATTGAGGTTGAAACCACAAAGGGTCGCTTCTCTGCACGATATACCGTTGTTGCTATGCCCCCCACATCTAGCAGGTCGCATTTATTACGATCCTCCTATGCCACCAATGCGGGTACAGTTGACCCAACGAATGCCGATGGGCTGCTGCGCCAAGATACTAGTCTCCTATGTCCGTCCATTCTGGCGGGAGCAGGGGCTCGCGGGTCTTGCCATAGGAAACTGCCCGTGGATTGAGTTGTGTGCCGATGGCTCTGACCCAGAAACAGGCGTTGGAGTAATGGCTGCATTTGTCGTGGGCGATCGCTACCTAGCTTGGCAGTCTCTGGGGGAGAGCGACCGCCGAGCTGCCATCCTTGCCGACCTTGCCAATTACTTTGGGCATGAAGCCCTTTCGCCTGTCTCCTACGATGAAATTGACTGGCCCAGTAAGCCCTGGACCGGGGGTGGCTATGCCGCCTTCATGCCCCCAGGCGTATGGACTAGCTACGGTGAAGCCCTTGTTGCCCCAGTCGGGTGCATTTACTGGGCTGGTACAGAAATGGCGGAGCGCTGGCCGGATTTCTTTGATGGTGCCGTACGCACTGGGGAGGCAGCGGCAGCGGCGATCCACGCCCTTCTGTGAAATGGTTGGATTGCGAAGGTCGAAGGTAAGATTTCATCGCCTTAAATTAGGACAACTGCTGTTCAGGGATCTAGGCTTAGTCGTTAGGCGGATTACGGATTGTTAGGGCCGTTCCCCAAAGCGTTGGCAAAACCGCTCTGAAAGAGCATCGCCCCCTCCCCTTAGGCACGCTTAAGCAACTAGACTGTGCAGACTCACCTCCAAGAAGTGCCTGAACCAGCACTTACCTTAGACGATGATCGAATCCCAGATCTGCGCCCAAGCGATCGCCTCCCACACTCCTTTTGACTTGGCAGAGGCAGAGTCCATCGCCGCTTCCTTGACATTCCTGAGAGAGCAAAGCCGCTTTTGGCAGCGGGAAAACCACGTAGGACATCTCACCACTTCGACTTGGGTAGTCAATTCAGAAAAATCCCATGTGCTGCTGACCCATCACCGGAAGTTTGACTGCTGGTTACAAGTGGGGGGCCATGTGGATGAAGAGGATGAATCTCTTCTTGCAGCTGCCCTGCGCGAGGACACAGAAGAATCGGGCATCCAGGCAATTGAGCCGCTACAGACCCACATCTTCGACATTGGCCACCACCCCATCAACAGTGCCAAAGAGCCACCCCATGTGCATTACGACATCCGTTATTTACTGGTAGCCAAGACAATGGAATTTGTAGTGTCTGAGGAATCCAACAACCTGGCCTGGTTTTCCCTGACGGATGTAGCCACTATCAGCAGCTCAATTGCTCTACAACGAATGGCCAGTAAGCTTTGCTAGCTGGCGTTGGAAAAGCCGCTCTGAAAGAGCATTGCCCTCTCTGCCCTGGGAAATTTAAGCCTAGGTAGATGCCATTTACTAAAAAGCCCCTGCTGAAAGCTTATTGAGTAGCCACAGTAGGGGTTTTCTTCTCGGCCATGAGGTAGAAAGGATAGAACGCTGCCCTCTAGGTCACTAACTATGACAAGTCGTGCTGTCTCCTTTTGGCTTAAGCCTCAAGAACTTTGCTTTCAGTCTGAGCAAGAGCTGCCCCATTTAGCTGATGCAGTAGTCATCGGGGGTGGAATCACTGGCATCAGCACAGCCTACTGGTTAAGTCGTTTGGGGTTACGTCCTGTTGTATTAGAGCGAGGGGAGCTATCTTGCGGAGCAACAGGTCGCAACGGTGGGCATTTTGTCTTTGGCACAAATCAAAGCTTTAAGGATTCTGTTGAAGCTCATGGTCTAGATGAAACCCTTGCTCTTTGGGACTTTACACGGCAGAGTGCTCAACTTTTGCAGGACTTAACGAACCAGCACAATATCGACTGTGATCTTCGGTTCAATCAGGTGGTTTCCTTAGCTATGACTCCTGCGCAGGCCCAATCACTTCAGGAAAGCTGTGAACTCATGATGTCTCATGGCTTGGCTATAAAGTATTGGGATAAGAAAGAGGTTGACCAAAATACTCAATGCTCAAGCTTTTCGGCAGCAGCTGTAGAGCCTCATCATGCTCAACTGTGGCCTGCCAAATTGGTTGTAGGTCTTGCCAAAGCCACTCAACAGCAACAGGCTCACATTCAGGCGCAGATAGAGGTTCAGGCTGTCACCCGGCAGGCAGAAGGGTTTACCATCACGACCAATCAAGGACAGATTCAGGCCAAGGCCATAGTCTATGCCACTAATGCCCTGACCTATCATCTGATTCCAACGCTTAAGGGAGTCATCGTGCCCGTTCGAGGTCAGGTAATTGCCACAGCTCCAACATCCCAATTATTCGATTTTGACTGGTATCTAAGCAATGACACTGGATACGCTATTCAACGTCAGGATGGACGAATCATCTTTGGTGGCATGCGGTGGAAGTCGCCAACCAAAGAAATTGGCATTGAGGATGACTCCACGTTAGAACCGTTAGTAGGCGAGGGCCTTAAAGCCTTTCTGAGAGATACGTTTATATCTCTCAGAGATGTTGCCATTGAGTACGAGTGGACAGGCATCATGGGCTTCACTGCCGATGAGAATCCTTTGATCGGAGAGCTACCAAACCGACCGGGGGAGTACATCTCAGCCGGGTATACGGGGCATGGAATGCCTGTTGCCATTGCCGCAGGGAAGGCGATCGCTGAACAAATTACAGGTTCATCCCAAACACTTATCCCCAAGCCATTTCAGCCAGAGCGATTTCTGCTGGGCTGACAGTCTCTTGCAGCAAGCTATAGGGCATGGAGAAACGGGTTGATGCGGCAAGACCTCAACCTAACGTGCGATCGCATAGTCTCCCCGTAATTGCTTAACTGGGTTGATGGGTCCCCGCGAATAAGAGAGGATATTGGACTTTTGTCACGAAAGACCTGCTGCCCTTGGAAGGTCTCAGTTTTGAGGAAAAAGAGGCTCTACCAACAGTTGTATATAAAACTGGAGAGACTAAAATGTCTAAGAATAGATATTGGATATAGTTCTTTTGCTCTCTAAAAAATAAACACAATGTAGTGTTGGTGGCTGACTAAAACACCCCGTTTGATTGATTCTATGGCCCAACAAAACGAATAGGATAAATTAATCAGGTTGAGCAGATTTTTAGCATCAGCGAGGAACATGACGTGAGCAGCCACTCCATTTTGGACTGGATTTCGGTATTGGGACCAGTTTTGCTATCTTGGCCTCTAGTCATTACAGTTGCTCTACTATTTTTTTATAGGCCTCTTTATGACCTGCTCGATAAATTCTCAAGCAATAATATCCAAAAAGCAAAAATTGGCCCCATTGAAATTGAAGAGGCTGAACAGACCTATGTTGAGTCTCTCAAGTTTTTACTAACTAGCTTTGTTTCTGAACAAGAGTTGAACCACTTGAAACAGCTCAACACAGAGGGCGATTCTGTGCCCTATGAGAGCACCACCGATTTGATTATGGAGTTAAAACGACTGTCTACCCTCAATTTTATCGCCGCCAAGTCACACCTAGACCAGCTACCTAAGGAAGGAGATCTAAAACACCATATCGAACTCACTTCCAAAGGCAAACAATACCTGCGTCTGCGGGACAATCTATCGGATGACCAAACGGACAGTGCTGAACAGAAAGAGTAGTCAGGTGATTTTATTAATTACCATGGAAGCTATACAGAAACTTGGCAAGCAAGGCTTTGAACAGAACTAGCCTAACGTTGAGGCTTTTTAGTGAGTGGCTGTAGCATTAGCCTCAAGCTGAGGTAAAAATTTACGAATCAAGCCAGTGGTAACTCCTGGCAGCTCCAGTTGAGGGGTAAATCCAACATCATCGAGCTGATAGAAAATACGAATGGCTTGGGGGTTCATCTCCATCAGGCTGCGTCCTATCTCTGGGCCAGTAAATTCAGACCCCCTTCCCCAAATAATAGCTGTGGGCGTAGTGAGTTGGCCAATGTACTTTGATAAGTCAAAGCATAAATCGCCCCGCACAAATGAAAGAGCCGCATACTCAGCATTATTCTGCTGAGCTGATTCTAGATATGCCTCAATAATTTCTGGATAGATTCGCTCTGGCTGAGCAAACTGACGTTGCTCTAAATAACTCCGAATACCAAAGCTGTTGGCAACTCCTGTATTGTAGAGCAACTGACTCAGTACCGGCAAGCTAGCAAGTTGAGCAAACTGGGCAAATCCACTGCGACGATAATCTTGTCCGAACTCAGCTAGCCCAGCTAATGTTGTGACAATCAGCGACTTAAATAAGTCAGGTCGACTAATAGCTGCACGAACTGTGAAGGCCGCTGTTAGTGCGGAGGCAATGACAGTAGTAGGGCCACTGCAAGTCTTCTCCATGAAGTCGGTAATAATAGCAATATAGTCTTCGGCCTGATAGTCTCGAGCCGGGTGATCTGACCGACCCCAGCCAATCAAGTCAGGGGCTAACACTCGATAATCTGCCGCAAAAGCTGGGTAAACCTTAGACCACTCATAGGCCGAAGAACCGCCCCCTAAGCCATGTAAAAAGACTAGCGATTCTTTTTCATCTGCCATATCTGAGGCTGCCCAAGGCTCTCCCTGAGGCGTGTAGTAGACCATGCGGCCATACTGGGTTGTGATGAATTGACTAGTAAAGCCGGGTGGAATAAACATGAATTATCCTTTTGGCTTGGCAGTATCCAGACTGAGTCAGGGATTAGCTATATATTAAAGATTTTGATTGTGGTTGCTATCAACCGATAGTAATATTTTTATTTGTCGAGGACATATTTTTGCTTTCCTCTGAAGCTTTTTTAATAGAGAGTTAAAGTGTTTTAAGGCAGAAATAATTTGACCCTTAACCCACCGTTGAATCTGTGAAATTTGAAAGGCTTCTTCTATGCTTACCACTGATAATTTAGAACGAATGATTGTAGTTCAAGGTGATATTACTCGCCAAAAAGTTGATGCGATCGCCAATGCGGCCAATGAGTCTTTGCTAGGCGGCGGCGGTGTAGATGGAGCCATTCATCGAGCGGCGGGGCCTAAGCTGTTGGCTGAGTGTCGTCAGCTGGGCGGTTGCTTAACCGGGCAAGCCAAAATTACCCGAGGTTATAACCTCCCGGCACAGTGGGTGATCCACACCGTAGGGCCGGTGTGGCATGGTGGGCAGCATCACGAGGATGAACTACTAGCTAACTGCTACAAAAACAGCCTCGCCTTAGCGGTTGAGTATGAAATTCGCACCCTAGCATTTCCAGCCATTAGCACCGGGGTCTACGGCTTTCCGCTGGAGCGGGCAACTCGAATTGCGATCGCAACAGTGAAAGCAGCTCTAGATCAATCATCTGCGGTTGAGCAGGTTAGATTCGTTTGCTTTGGCAACGAAGCTTATCAGGTCTATCAGTCGGTGCTGGCTGGTGGTTCTGAAAGTCCCCTGTAAGCTTGGCCCTACGTGCTGCATGGAATGCCTAGTTGCCGTTGCCGCAGGGAAGGCGATCGCTGAACAAATTGCAGGTTTAGCTCAAACACTTATCCTCGAGCCATTTCGGCCAGAGCGGTTTTCGTTGGGGTCCTGTCCCGACTCAACCTAACGACCAATGCACTCGTGCGTGAGGGGGAAAGAGTTGGTCTCGTTGTATAACTGGGCACACTAAACTGCTCAACCTAACAGAGCGCTTTTCCGGAACTTCTATTCACGTAACAGCGGCCCCAGAAGTATGTCCACAGAACGTTTTTATGCTGACCTACCTGCAATAGATAACCTGCTCAGTGCGATTGATGCCAACAATCTACTTCCAGTACCGAGTGACTGGTACATTATCATCGCGGATGTCAGGGGTTCTACGGAGGCGATTGAGGCCGGCCGCTATAAGGAAGTCAATCTCTTAGGCGCTTCTTCCATTGCAGCGGTACTCAATGCTGTTAAACCGCTTGAGATTCCCTACGTGTTTGGCGGAGATGGGGCTTCTCTTCTAGTTCCCTCTACCGTGTTAGAGAAGGTAAAGTCGCCTCTGCTAGCCCTGCAACAGCTAGCTCAAAGAGAATTTAACCTTGAGCTGCGGGTAGGAATTGTGCCGGTGACAACGGCTAGCCAAGCAGGGTTCGAGGTGAAGCTGGCAAAGCTCAAGGTAGCAGATCAGTATCACCAGGCTGTGTTTGTCGGTGGGGGATTAAACCACGCAACAGAATTAGTGAAATCTTCTGAAACGGCTGGTCGCTATCAAATCAGTGATGTCGAGATTTCCCAAGCGGATCTGGCAGGGTTGGAGTGCCGCTGGCAGGATATTGCCAGCAGGCATGGGGAAACGGTAACGCTGCTGGTGCTAGCGACCGCCCACAGTCCAGCGGCAAATAATGCGCTGTATCACGACGTGCTTGAGAAGATTCAGGAGATCTATGGCACTGAGGATGACTTTCACCCAGTTGGGCTACAAAATCTCAATCTATCTCTAAAAACTGAGAAACTGCTTCCCCAAGCCAAGCTGCGATCGCAGCCCTCCAACTGGTTATCTCGCTGGCGCTATATCTGGAACCTTAAGATGGACAACATTTTGGGTTCGATCTACATGAGGTTGAACCTTAAAGTTGGCGGTATCAACTGGGGCGCATATAAGCAGGTAGTGCAGGCTGCCAGTGACTACAAAAAATTTGATGACATGTTGCGGATGATCATCTCAGGCGATACCAATCAGCGAGAAAAGCTGACCGACTACCTTGAAATTCAATCGCGCGAAGGCAACCTTGTCTACGGCATACATGTTTCAGATCGAGCTTTGATGACCTGTCTGGTGTTTGAGCGCAATGGGCATGAAGTTCACTTCGTCGATGGGGCTGATGGCGGCTACACTCTAGCGGCTAAGCCACTGAAGGAAAAGCTCAAGCGCAAAGCAGCCAACTGGCAAGCTTATACCCGCATGGTAGGGCTCCGCGAAAAGCTATCGAGCCAAGGACAAAATTCAAATCTTGGCTCACAGGAAAAGAGTGAGGCAGCATCCATTGATTAGGCCGTGATTATAGACAAGAATCGACATGATTCTTGTCTACAGCCAAGAGCTAATTTAGCAATGTATCATCCCCGCCGATAGCGCTGGGCATAGTCGGGAATCGCGACTTCTGGCGCGCACTGGGGGTCAGTAACGGCGGCGGCAGCGGTAACCGCCAAGGGAATTTCTCCCGCCCAGACCGGCAGGGCATAGTCGGCAGCGGCATCGAGGGGTGGGCCGGTGCGCACCTTAACCGAGGCCTCAGCAATGGGCAGGGCCAGCACCAGGGTGCCCGTCAGTTCTGGGGCGGAAGGCGGTCGTACGTCATCCCAGCGACCGGGCACAACGTGGTCGGTGAAGGCTTTGAGCGCCGCCAGCTTTTCGTTGGCATCGTCTACCCGGGTGGCGGTGCCAAATAGCACCACCGATCGGTAATTCATAGAGTGGTGAAACGCCGATCGCGCCATTACCAAACCGTCGAGCAGGGTGACGGTGAGACAGACCTCCACCCCCTGATCCAGCGTGGTCAACAGACGGCTGGCCGGGGAGCCGTGAATGTAGACGCGATCGCCCATGCGACCGTAGGCGGTGGGGATGACAAAGGGTTGCCCCTGGGCGATAAAGCCTAGGTGACAAACCAGCCCTTCGTCGAGAATAGCGTGGACCTGGGGGCGATCGTAGCTGGCCCGTTGAGGGAGGCGCTTGACTTGAGTGCGGGGGGTGGAAGAGGGGGGAGATTGGGACATGGGGGTAGGGGGTGGATGGGTAAGGGGTAAGGGGATGAGTTATAGGGCAAGGGGTAAGTGGGCAATCAGGTCAGCGGCGGTGGGGTGGGTTTGTAGGGCGGTGACGACTAGAGGGTTGGGATGGGTGTAAATGGTGGGGTAGTCAACTTCGCCGAGGTGGGGGCGGATGGGGAAGGCGAGCTGTTCGCGATGGTCGTTAAACTCAGCCTGCACCCCAGGCTTATTGCCTCGCGCATCGAGCCGCAGCCAGCGGTCTGGCTCACTCAGGTAGACGGCGTTGAGGCCATGCAGAGTGTAGCGAGTGGGCTGGGCATCGTCAAATACGAGACGCTGGTAGCAAAAACCGGTGGGGATGCCGCAGTGGCGCAGCAGAGCTGCCAGCAGATGGGCCTTGGCAAAGCAGAATCCGTGGCCTTGAGCCAGCACCTCGGAGGCGGTGCAGGTGACGAGTTCGGCCTGGATGTCGCAGGTGTGGGCGATGCGATCGCGCACCCACTCGTAGACGATTTTGACCTGTGCCACGGGTGAAGTGGCCTCTGCGGTGAGCGATCGCGCCAGGGTGGCAATGGCCGGGTGTTCACTATTCACCACCGCCGATGGCACCCGATAGTCGGCCAGGCTGGCTGACTCGGGAATCAGAGCAATCGGTAAGGCAATCGACATCTAACCCTCCTGGGATACGAGATTGAGTTCCATCAGGTTGCTTTCACCAAAGCCCAGCTTTTGGTAGAGCGATCGCGCCTTGGGGGCCGCATTGAGCACAACTTTGGTGCAGCCTATGCCCTGGAGATAGTCCACCATCAGTTGGGTGAGCTGGGTGGCCACACCCTGATTGCGGTAGGCAGGCTCTACATAGACGCCCCAGATATAGCCGTACTGGCGATGGTCTGGTGACACAATCCAGGGATACAGTCCGGCAAAGCGCTGGCCACTGACCGAGCCCACAATGTTTCCCTCGGCCTCAGCTACAAAGGGCTGGTAGTTGAGGGTCTGTCGGGCGGCTTGAATAAAATCTAGGGAAATATCTAACCAGTTAGGTTGAATGTTGTTCTCAGAAACGCCTAGATCGCGCCACATACAGTAAAAATGTTGGGCAATCACGGCATCTTCTGTAGGACTGCTAATTCGAATAGTGATAGGGATTGGCATTGACATAATTTTTGCGTGTTAGTCAGAATTGCTTGAAACACAAGTCACGTCAGCGACAGCGTGTAATGATAAAACGCTTCATCTTGCCAGTAACCCTCCGATTCATAGAGGGACTGAGCCGAAGTATTAGAAATTTGTGTCGCTAGAATAATTCGGGCGGCATCAGTTGATTTCGCAAATTCTGCTGCTGCGTTCAGCAGTAGCCTTGCCATTCCCCTATGTCTATAGGTTTCCTCTACAAACAAGTCATTTAAAATCCAAACACGCTTCATCGATACGGAAGAAAACGTGGGATAAAGCTGCGTAAATCCCGCAATTTCTCCGTCGTGGCAGATCACAAATATCGCTGAACTATTTTCCTGAAGACGCTTGCTGATGAATGTTTTGCTGCCTCGAAATCTGACGGGGCTTGGTAAAAAACTCGATATTGGTCAAACAGTTTTGCCACTGCCTCAAGGTGCTCAAACCCGGCTTGAAAAACGTCCATCTTTTCTCTTCTGAGAGCTTTGCTTAGAATAGAAGTAAAATTGGAGAGTTACAAGAGCCAATTTTGATTGAACTAACCAGTCCACTTTGAGTATCCCCATGGGTTAACCCCAATGGATTTTGCCATTGCTCTCGACCCCCACAGCCCAGACCCCGTCTACCAGCAGATCTACGCCGCCCTGCGGGCCGGGATTCTCAACGGACGGCTGGCCCCGCGCCAGCGCTTGCCTTCGACCCGCGCCCTGGCTCAAAGTCTAGGAGTATCGCGGGCTACAGTGACCCAGAGCTATGACCAATTGCTGAGCGAGGGCTATCTGCAAACAGTGACGGGTTCTGGCACCTACGTCTGCGACCAACTGCCCGACGACCTGCTGCAATCGCCTCCCTTAACCGCCATCCCAGCTGGGCCAATCCCCGCTGTGCCGCTGTCGGCGTATGGTCGTCGCCTAGAGCAGATTGACCCTGGCCCTAGCACCGAACCCGCTGTGCCCCTAAGCTTTCGCTATGGCCGACCGGCCCTCGATCGCTTTCCTTTAGGACTATGGCGACAGCTGTTGTCTCGCCACTGTCGCCGCACGGAATGGCTCGACTATGCCACCGACCCGATGGGGTATAGACCGCTGCGAGAGGCGATCGCGGCCTACCTGGCCCAGGCTCGCGCCGTGCACTGTCATCCCAATCAAATTTTGATCACCAATGGCACCCAGCAGGCGCTTTCTCTCGCCACGCGCCTGCTGCTATCGCCCGGCGATACGGTGGCTTTAGAAGAACCCAGCTACCTCAGCGCCCGCCGCGTTTTGGCCAGTCAAGGGGCAACATTGCACCCAATTCCGGTGGATGCGGCGGGTATGGATGTGGCGGCACTGGCGGCTACACCTGGTCCGATTCGTCTGGTGTATGTCACCCCGTCGCACCAGTTTCCGACCGGGGCGGTGCTGTCTCTGCCGCGCCGGCTGGCCCTGCTGGCTTGGGCAGAGCAGACCGGCAGCCTAATTTTTGAAGACGACTACGACAGCGAATATCGCTACGGGGGCCGCCCCATTCCGGCGCTGCAAGGGTTGGGGGATGGCCAGTCGGTGCTGTACGTGGGCACGTTTTCTAAGGTGCTGTTTCCGTCGCTGCGGGTGGGCTATATGGTGCTGCCTCCGGCTCTAGTGGCGGTGTTTAGCCGCGCCAAGTGGTTGGCTGATCGCCAGGGGCCAACCCTGGAGCAGGCGGTGCTGACCGACTTCATTACCGAGGGCCACCTGGAGCGCCACATTCGCCGCATGCGGGGCATCTATGACCGACGACGGCAGACGCTGGTTGCGGCTCTGAACGAGCACTGGGGCGATCGCGCTACGCTGCTGGGCGAAAACGCTGGGCTGCACGTTATGGTGCGCTTTGCGACCGATATCCCTGATGCAGAGCTGATGGCGAAAGCCGCCGAGGTGGGGATCGGGCTGATTTCCGCCAGCCCTCAGTACTTGGGTCCTAGCCCAGGGCACGAGTTTATCTTTAGCTACACGGAACGCGAGGAGGACGCGATCGCCCTTGGGCTCGAACGCCTGGCCGCCTTGAACCTAATCTAGCCCCTGACCTACTCCTCGTAGATCATCTTGCGGCCCATGCCGCCATCGACCACAATATTCTGCCCTGTGATAAAACCGGCTTTATCTGACAGCAAAAAGTAGACCATTTCCGCAATGTCTTGAGCTTGACCCACTCGCCCCACCGGGTGCTGGGCGTGGTCAACTGGGCTCAGGTGCGACTCCTTGGGGGGATGTTTCAACGCACTGACATCGATCCAGCCGGGGCTGATGCAGTTGACGCGAACGGCTGGGCCGAGACTCATGGCTAGAGCGTGGGTCAGCCCCACGACGCCTCCTTTAGAGGCGGCATAGGCTTCGGAATCGGGTTCAGACTGAAGGGCGCGAACCGAGGAAATGTTGACGATCGCACCTTGGGCCGCGCGCAGATGACGGATGGTGTGCTTAGCCATCAGAAAGTACCCCGTCAGGTTGGTGCAAATCCAGTGATTCCAGTCTGACAGAGCTAGGTCTTCGACAGGGCCGCTGTAGGGGTGGGCAATGCCTGCATTGTTGATCAGCCCGTCGAGTCGGCCAAAGTAATCGAGGGTCGCCGCGACAGAGCGCTCTACCTCACGCTCCTGACACACATTGCAGGGCAAAAAGATGAACGACTCGTGAAACTGGGGCAGAGTGTCTTGCAGGGCAGCACCAGCGGCTGTGTTCATATCGGCGATCGCAACGCGCCAACCCTGATTGAGAAGGAGTTGGGTGATACCCAAGCCAATTCCTTGGGCACCTCCAGTGACCAGAGCTACGGGGGGCTGAGTGGCCTGACTCATCGGTGCACCTCAGATTGGGAGGGGGAAGAGTTGGGGGGGAAGAGTTGGGCACCTGCGGTGCCCAGGGCTACGAGCGGCTGAGCAGTCTGATTCATTGGTGCACCTCAGGTGGGGGGGACGAGGTCATTGGGCAATCTAGGGTGTCCTTCTGCCCAGACAGTGGCCTTTACCATAACAAACCCTATGCGCCGGAAAACCGCTCTAATGGTTCTTTTTATTACAACAGTTCTGTTGATCATCGGTGCTATGGTCGGGGGTATGCCCGCAATCATGACGTTGTTGATGCTTGAGGACCCTAATGTCCTCGCAAGCCCTGCTGCGGTAACCCTGGTCCTCAGCGTTGTCAGCTTTCCTCTTGTTTGCCTGGTGGCGGTGGCGCTGAGCTGGTTGGTGTTTCTGCTGCCGGTGTTCGTCAATTTGCCCTATCGCTACCTATTGGCCTGCGGTTTCACCGCCCTACCCCTGATTAATCTATCCACTGCGGCAGCCACCCTAGCCTGGATCTTCTATGTCAACGACGGCATGTCTTGGTGAAGTCTGAGTTAGGACAGCCAAAACACCAGAGCCCATCAGTCAGTGCCCAGCTGCAAGCTGTAGAGGTTGGCGTAGATGCCTTGCCGGGCCATCAGCTCGGCGTGGGTGCCCTGCTCGACAATGTCGCCCTGCTGAATCACCAGCGCCTGGTCGGCCTGGGTAACGGTGCTGAGTCGGTGGGCAATCACAAAGCTGGTGCGATTGTGCAGGAGGCGGGCGATCGCATCCTGCACTAGCCCTTCGGTGCGCGTATCAATGCTGCTGGTGGCCTCATCCAGCAGCAAAATGCGCGGGTCAATCAGCACCGCGCGGGCAATGCTCACCAGCTGCCGCTGCCCCTGGCTCAGGGGTGCGCCGCGCTCCCCCAACCGGGTGCTGTAGCCCTGAGGCAGCGACGTAATAAACTCATGCACATTCGCCGCCTGGGCCGCCGCTTCGATCTCGGCCTGGCTGGCGTGGGGCGCACCAAAGGCAATATTTTCAGCCACGGTGCCGCTAAACAACAGATTGTCTTGCAGCACAATGCCAATCTGGCGGCGTAGGCTGGCCTGGGTGACGGCGCGCACATCCACCCCGTCGATGCGCACCGCCCCCTCCGACACATCGTAGAACCGCATGATCAGGTTAATAATCGTGCTCTTGCCCGCCCCGGTTGGCCCCACCAAAGCAACCATCTGCCCCGGCTGGGCGCAGAGGTTGATCCCCTTTAGCACCCGCTGGTTGGGGGTGTAGCCAAAGCCCACCGACTCAAACCGCACCTCCCCGGCGATCGGCGGCATCTCGGTGGCGTTAAGCGCATCTTGCAGGGTGGCAGGCTCGTCGAGCAGCAGAAAAATGCGATCGAGCCCCGCCAGCGCTGACTGGGCCTGGGTGTAGAACTGGCTGAGAATCTGGATGGGGCGAAAAAACTGCTGCACATAGAGCACAAAGGCGGTCACGGTGCCCACCGTCATCACCCCCGTCACCGCCAGATAGCCGCCGTAGGCCGTCACCCCAGCCGTGGCCAGGGTATTGAGCAGGTCGATGGAGGGCAAAAATGCCGCCGTCACCGCCACCGCCTGCACATTGGCCTTGCGGTTGGCCGCGTTGAGGCTGTCAAACTCTTCAATGTTGAGCTGGGTGCGATTAAACGCCTGGGCCTCTTTGACGCTGCCAATGTCTTCTTCCAGTTTGGCCGACAGGTCGCCAATGGTCTGCCGGGTAACGCTAAACCTTCCCCTCGCCCAGCGCGAGAAAAACCCCGTGGTAAAAATCATCAGCGGCACCACCAGATTGCTCAGCAGCCCCAGCTGCAAATTAATCGAGAGCATGGCGATGATGATGCCCACCAGACTAAAGGTCTGGCCCAGCACCTGGGGAATGGTGAGGCCAAAGGCCTGGTTGACGGTGTTGACATCGTTGAGTAAGCGACTCATCAGGTCGCCCGCCTCGCTGCGATCAAAAAAACTTACCGGCAAACTCTGGATTTTGTCGAAAATATCCTGCCGCAGCTGCCCCAGTAGCCGCTGCACGATCGCACCCATCCGCCAAATCTGCCCTCGAATTGCCCACACCCCAACGAGATAAATCACCGTCAGCGCCGCCAGCATCCACAGCAGCCCCGGCAAGTTGCCCTGCAAAATTAGGTTGTCGATCGCCCAACCGATCAGCAGCGGCCCGATCGCCTGGGTCGTCGCCCCAATGGCAACCAGCAGCAGTGCGATCGGCAGGTCTTGCCGGTAGGGCGCAAAATATTGCAAAAACCGCCCAATGGTCGAGAGCTTAGGCTTGGGTTCTGCTGGAGCCGAGAAATGGGCAGAAGACATCGGAGAGCACTGGCTTGCTAAGACGAAGTGTAACCCAATGCCAGACGAGGGCAGTCTGCCCAACGGCTTCAGATATTTAGATTGACTCAAACAGGGTTGCGCAAAGATGCTTCAATACCGCCAAATATCGTGGGTTACGATTAGCTCAGAAATTTCTCTGCTGCGCCCTATAGCTTCTTCCTTATGTCTTCTCAACGGCGGCTGACGCTATTTCAAACCCTGAGTGCGCTACCGGCCCGACTCCACAGTTTGAGCAGCTGCGATTTACCCTCAATCCGCCAGCAGGAATTGTGCCCGAAGGAATGGCCGCCCAAGGCCGTACCAAAGAATCCCGATCGTTCTATCAGCAAGCCCTCGCCATCCTCGAACCTAAACTGGGGGCCGAGCACCCCTAGACGATGCAGTGTCGGAAGAACCTAGCCAAGGTAGAGAATGGCGGCTGATGAATCTGGTTTGCTGTGCTCAGGCCCACATTCGCTGAATGGGATAGGCATCAAAGGCTGTATCGGCACTTGCGATCGCAAGAGAATTCGTCATTGCCTGGGCAATCAGCATGCGATCAAAGGGATCACGATGGTGGAGCGGAAGACTGAGATACTGTGCTGCATCAGCAAAAGTAAGGGGTAACACTCCAATTTCAAGATTGTCCAAAACGCTAGGCAGATCCTGAAACTCAACCTGCAACACCAGCTTGTTGATAGATAGTTTAATTGCTATTTCCCAAAGCGATATTATGCTCGCGAAGACGCTATCGCCATCCTCAATTAATGATCTTAGGCTGGGAGGCAACCTAGAGTCATCCTCCAAAAACCACAGGAGAGTGTGAGTGTCTAACAGCATCACATGTAATCCTTCAGATCCTCAAGCGGAGCATCGAAATCCTCGGCCATCCAGATTTTGCCTTTGAGTAAGCCAGCTTTTCGTTTCTTTTGAGGAGCCTGGGTAGGAGTGTCCTTGGCATATTTTTCGGCCAAAAACTCAATGTAGTGTAGAACTTCTATTTGCAAAGCTTCCGGCAATTGCTCTAGTTTTTCTAAAATGACAGCTTGAACCATGACGGTTTCTCCTAGTTGATGCTCTCTAAGCCCATCAATGGTGGCGATGGCTTGTCTTGGCGATCGCTGGTCCAGAATGGTGGGTGTCTCTATCGTAGCCCCCCTCCCTCACCCCTAAGGAGCTGCGGCAAAGAGCAACAGCCTTCGCCGTCCTCGAACCCAAGCTGGGGGCCGATCACCCTTGGACGGTGCGGTGTCGGAAGAACCTGGCCAAGCTGGGCTAGTTGTTGTTGGGTTCCAATTCATTGCACCTAGCCTACAAAGGCCGGATCTAAATTTCCCCTCGTTGTATCGCTGCCTCGCAGGGTTAGTGCGTTAGCGCACAACGTTTCTGTTATTGGCTGCACCTTTACTGTTTTGCCCCGCTCCTTTAGTGCGGCAGCACAACTATTTAATGTCCACGGCTCAATTCTTTAGTGTCACGGTGCAATGCTTTGATGCAGCAGCGCAACTTGCTTGATCGCCAGGTCACAACGCTGCTGCATTGGCTCAATCCTTTAAGTCACCAATGCAACACGCTACTGTCATAGAGAAATTTCGAATGTTCGCCCTTTACACTCGTATCTGCTCAATGTGCAACGTCGCTGTCATGGTTAAACATCGATCATTTATGCCCTGCACTAAGCTTTCTGGCTCAATAGTCTCTTCTGACCGCTAGCGCTGCTTGACCGGAGCTGCACCAACCTGAGATTCCAAAATTGCGCCGTAGAGCGAGCTATGGGCCATCAAATATTCGTGGGTGCCCTGGTCCACTAGCCGCCCCTTATCCATCAGCAGAATGCGATCGGCGGTGCGTACGGTGCTGATGCGCTGGGCCACCACAAAGGCGGTGCAGGTGCGGCGGCGCATCAGGTCGTCGAGGGCAGCCTGAATTTGGGCGGCGGTTTGGGCATCGACGGCGGAGGTGCTGTCGTCGAGAATCAACACTTTGTAGTCGGTCAGCAGGGTGCGAGCGATCGCAATCCGCTGCTTTTGCCCGCCCGACAGCCCTACCCCACGCTCGCCCACCAGCGTGTCGTAGCCCTCGGGCAGGGTCATAACAAAGTCGTGAATCTGGGCAGCCTTGGCCGCTTCGACCACCTCGCTTAGGGTAGCCTCGGCCTTGGCGTAGGTGATGTTAGAAAAAATGGTGCCCGAGAATAGGGTGGTTTCTTGGAAGACGGTGCTGATGTGCGATCGCAGGCTTTCTAAAGTAAAGTCGCGCACATCGCGGCCGTCGATGCGCACCGCCCCGGCCGTGACATCGTAGAAGCGGGGAATCAGGTTGGTAACGGTGCTTTTGCCTGAGCCAGTCATACCCAGAATGGCGATCAGCTCGTTGGGTTTGGTCTCAAAGGAAATGCCGTTAAGGGCTGGGGTGGCGGCACCGGGATAGCGAAACGACACATTCTCAAAGGTGATGCGGCCGCCGCAGGTGGTGAAGGGAATAGCGTTGGGGCGATCGCGAATTTCGACTGCGGCATCGAGCACCTCATAAACCCGCTCGGCGGAGGATGAGGCCCCAGCAATCGCCGGGGCAGCAAAGCCGATCAGCAAAATCGGCTGCAAAATCAGCAGCAGGTAGGCGTTAAACGCCACCAGTTCCCCTACCGAAAAGCGCTGGTCAATCACCGCCACGCCGCCGTAGCCCACTACCACCACAATCACCAGGTTGCTGACCAAAAAGATGAACGGAAACGTGTTGCGAATCGCCCGAATGGTTTTCATATTGGCGGCCACCAGCTCGTTGTTGAGCTGGGTGTAGCGATCGCGCTCGGCGTCCTCGCGCACAAAGGCCTTGACTACCCGTACACCCAGCAAATTCTCCTGCAAGACCGCGTTGAGGTCGCTGAGTTGCTCCTGCACCTGGCGAAACAGCAGATTGTTTTGGTTAAAAAATCGCGCCATCAGCCACCCCGCTATCGGTACCACTGTCAGGCTAATCAGCGCCAGCTGCCAGTTCATAATCAGGAGAATGGTTGCGATCGCCACCAGCGTCACCACCCCGCTAATCACCTGAACCAGGCTGGTGCTGAGGAACGTGCGCACCTGCTCAATGTCGCTGGTGACGCGGGTGAGCAGCTGCGAGGTTTGGGCCTGGTCGTGGTAGCTAAAGCTGAGGGTTTGAATCTTGCTAAAGATGCGGTTGCGCAGGTCGTAGACCACGCTTTGTGACATGGCCTCAGCGCAGAAGCTCTGGCCAAAGTTAAACAGCCCTCTGGCCAGGGCCGCTGCTACCAGCCCCGCTCCGCTCTGCAGCACCACCGTCAAATTATTTTTGGCAATGCCGTCATCGATGGCCCAGCGAAACAGCTGCGGCGTTGCCGCGTAGGCCGCTACCAGCAGCAGGGCGCTGACTAATGCCCCCAAGGTAAGCCCAAGGTGAGCACGCAAACTGCTCAATATTCGCAGCAGAGGCTGTTGCGAAGAGACGTCCTGGGGCTGAGACTGAACCAACTGCCTGCTCCTAATCACATCCCAGCATTCTAGACGGTGTTTTAGACTGCCCGACGAGTATTGGCGTGCTGGTGTTTATAGGTCGTTTTGTGATGGAGGGATAAGGAGGATGAGGGAGATGAGGGGGATGAGGGGGATGAGGGAGTTCAGGGCAAATAATTAACCTACCTTCCCAATCCTCCCCATCTTCCTTACCTTCCCCATCCCCTCAACAAACCGCTGCCAACTCCGCCACCGCCGCCACGCCAAAGGTCGCATTCAACCCGAGAGCAATCTGACCAAAGATTTGGCTCAGGGGGGCATCGGGCAGCTTCATCGGCAGAGGCACGCCCGCATCACCCTGTTCGCAGATGCGGGGGTCGATGGGCACCTGACCCCACAGCGGCACCGAGAGTTCGGTAGCAATCTGCGCGCCGCCGCCGCTGCCAAAGATTGGCGTCGGTTCGCCGCAGTGGCCGCAGAGCAGATAGCTCATGTTTTCGACCAGACCCAGCACGGGCACCCTGACCTGACGAAACATGTGCACACTACGGCGTACGTCCGAGACAGCCACCTGCTGGGGGGTCGTCACCATCACTACGCCGCAAATCGGGCTTTCTTGAACGATGGTGATCTGGGCGTCGCCCGTGCCGGGGGGCAGGTCAATCAGCAGATAGTCCAGCTCGCCCCAGTCCACCTCGTGGAGGAACTGGGTGAGAATTTTGTGCATCACCGGACCGCGCCAGGCTAAGGGATGGTCGCCTTTAGCTAGCAGTCCCACCGACATGAGCTTGATGCCGTGGGCTTCTAGGGGCACAAATCGCTGGCCAGTGGGCGTGTCGATCACCCGCACTTCCGAAGTCCCCAGACCTAGCATTTGGGGGACGTTGGGGCCGTAGATGTCGGCATCGAGCAGCCCTACCTTGGCCCCGGTTTGGGCCAGAGCTGCTGCCAAGTTCACAGCCGTAGTCGATTTGCCGACGCCGCCCTTGCCGCTCGACACCGCCAGGGTGGTGCGCACCCCAGGGATGGTGCAGAGCTGAGCGTAGGCTTTTTTGCACCAGGGCAGCTGCCTCAAAGTTTCTTGCACCTGTTCTTGTAAGCCCAGTTGGTGACGACCCACGTAGAGCCGCAGGTAGATGTGGTCGCCTACCACTTGCAGATTGCGTACCATGCCCAGGCTAACGAGGTCGTTGCCCAGGGTAGGTTCGCGCAAGGTTTTGAGCTGGGCGATGACCTCGGCCTTGCGGGCGATCGCCTCAGCACTTGGAGCCACTTCAGCAGGGGCCTCAGCAGCGCGATGAAATGGAGAGGAATGGCTAGACATGGGAGGTTTCTGGCTGAGACTTCTGGATAGCGTCAATGGCCCGTCGGGAAAAAATCCGCACGTCCATATCGGGGTCGTTGAGAGTCTGTTGCAAGGCGGGCAGGGCGTTGGTGTCGGCCAGTTTGCCCAAGGCGGTGGCCGCATCGCGCCGCACGTCGGAGTATTCGTCGGCTAGGGACTTGATTAGCACTGGGAGAGCCTGCACGTCCGGGGTTTTTTGCAGGGCGCGGGCGGTGAACTTACGCACCTGCCATTCGGGGTCACCCATGGCTTTGACCAGGGCCTCAACAGCTACTGGATCAGCCAAGATATCGAGCGACTGCGCCGCATTGCGCCGCACCTGCCAGTCAGGGTCACTGGTTAGCAGTTCGCACAGCAGCGGTACCACTGCTGCATCGCTCAAGTGGCCCAGGGTCAGGGTCGTTGCCCGCCGCACCGACTCAACCGGATCTTTCGCCAAGGCCAAAGCCGGTTCGCAACGCACCACCTGGTTCAGGTAACGCAAGGTGATCACTGCCGCCTCCCGCAGCTCGGGGTTCTCCGACTCAAAGAAGGGCATGATAAACGGCAACGCCTGGGCATCGTGAATTTTGCGTAGCAGCACCAGCACATTGAGCTGAGCGTGGATATTGCCCACCTGCAACACATCCAGCAGCGTCATCAGGTCGTTGGTCGAAACCAGTTCCTTCAAAGCCGATAGCGCTTCGCTGCGCACATTCTCGTGAGGCGAACTGAGGCACTCGATCAGCGGGTTAATAGCGATCGGGTTGGCAAACTCCCACAGAGCGGTGATAGCGATTTCTTGCACTGTGGGGTTTTCGTCGTGGAGCGCGCCAAGCAACGGCTCGATCGCATCTTCATCGCCCAGGTGCTGCAGGGTTTTGGCGGCGACTAGGCGGTTGTCGAGATCGGGCGATCGCAGCAGCTCAACCCACTGGGCAACTTCGGGGTCCATATCGGTGGTGTGCATGGGGAAGGGTTCCAAAATGACGGCAGGGGAGTGGGGAGTGGGAGGGTGGATGAGTGGGAGGGTGGATGAGTGTTTGCTTTACCCACCTACCCATCTACCTGAGCAAGAACGGAATCTGCACCGTAATCGCCCCCGTCGGGCATTCCTTCTCGCAGGGCAGGCAGAACCAGCACTCGTCGTACTTCATGTAGGCTTTGCCGGTCTCAGGATTCTTCACCAGCACGTCCAGAGGGCAGACTTCAATGCAGGCATTGCATTTTTCGAGGCATTTTGATTCATCGACGATGACGGGTACGTCGACGCGTTGGGAGGTTAGGGCCATGGTTTTCCTTTGGTGGATGATTAGGGGGTGAGGGGTAGGAGGGTAGATGGGTGGATGGGTAGGGGCAGATCGATGTATCTGACCGGAAAGATTTTGGATTGGGAATTTTGGATTGGGGACGATGAATAACACCGTTACTTCAAACACCCATCCACCTGGTCACCCATTCATCGGACGGCGACATCGTAGACTTCTTCGACGAGATCAACATCGACGATGTAGGGTTCGACCGGGCGCTTAAACAGCTCCATGTGGCCGGTTTCGTCCTTCTTTAGGTTGACGTGGCAGAACCATTCCTCGTTGTTCTTTTCGGGATAGTCGAGGCGATAGTGGTAGAGGCCCCAGCGGCTCTCTTTGCGGAACAGAGAGGCGCGGGCGGCCATCTCGGCGCAGTCGCGGATGAAGTGCACTTCCATGCAGCGCATCAGCTCGTGGGGATCGCGGGCTCCCATCAGGCCGAGGGTCTCTTCATAGGCGACAAACTTTTGCAGGCCGATGTCCATGTTGTGGGGTGACTTGGGCGGTTGCAGATAGTCGTTGACCAAGCGGCGCAGCTTGTACTCAACCTGGGTGTGAGGCACGCCGTCGGGCTGTTGCAGGGGCGCGTAAATGCGGGCCTGCTCGGCGGAAAGGAATTCGGCGTCGGGTTCTACATGCTCCAGGTCGCGCACATAGTCCATGGCGTTTTCGCCCGCGATGCGGCCATAGACAAACGCGCCAATCATGTAGTTGTGGGGCACGCTGGCCATGTCGCCCGCTGCGTAGAGACCGGGGACTGTGGTTTCGGCCTGTTCATTCACCCAAACACCCGAGGCGCTGTGGCCGCTGCACAGGCCAATCTCGGAGATATTCATTTCGACACCGTGGGTGCGGTAGCTTTCGCCCCGGCCTTGGTGGAAGCGGCCCCGGCTGGGGCGCTCGTTATCCCACAGAATGGTTTCGATTTCGTTGATGGTGTCGTCGTCGAGGTGGTACATCTTCAGGTGCACCGGGCCTTTGCCCGAGTGCAGCTCTTTGTAGACCTCCAGCATCATTTGACCGCTCCAGTAGTCGCAGTTGATGAAGCGGTGGCCCTCGGCGTTGGCGGTATAAGCGCCAAAGGGGCTGGCCACGTAGGCGCAGGCGGGGCCGTTGTAGTCCTTAATCAGCGGGTTAATCTGGAAGCACTCGATGTTGGTCAGTTCGGCCCCGGCGTGATAGGCCATCGAGTAACCGTCGCCTGCGTTGGTCGGGTTTTCATAGGTGCCGTAGAGGTAGCCGGAGGCGGGTAGACCTAAGCGACCGCAGGCCCCGGTGCAGAGCACGACGGCCTTGGCCTGAATCACCACTATGTTGCCGTTGCGCACATCGAGACCCACCGCCCCAGTAACGCGGCCGTTTTGCACCATGACGCGGGTGGCCATCACCCGGTTGGTGACGTTGACCTTGTGGCGCTTCACTTGGCGAGCGAGAATTTTCTTCAGGTCTTTGCCCTCGGGCATGGGCAGCACGTACTTACCGACCCGGTGCACCTGCTTGAGGTCGTAGTTGCCCTCGTGGTCTTTTTGGAACTTGACGCCCCAGCTTTCCAGTTCTTGGATCACTTCAAAGCCCAGCCGTCCGGTTTCGTAGACGGCTTTTTGATTGACGATGCCGTCGTTGGCGATGGTGATTTCGCGCACGTACTGCTCGGGGGTAGAGTTGCCGGGGATGACAGCGGTGTTGACCCCATCCATGCCCATGGCGATCGCCCCACTGCGGCGAATGTTGGCTTTCTCTAAAATCAGCACGTCGCTCTCGGGGCTGGCCTGCTTCGCCTTAATGCCTGCCATCGTGCCAGCGGTGCCCCCGCCGACAACTAGAAAATCAGTTTTAAGATACTGAATGTTCACTTAACCACGTCCTTGGTTTAAACGGCAGTGAAATTGAAATAAACCAAATCCAAGTCCAGAAGTGGAGTTTTGCTTATGGAAAACCACCGATCGCGAGTTGAACTTGATGTATCACGGTTAGCTAATGCTTAAATAACGTCGACAACCCTTGGCTTATGGGCCTTTGATCTGTAGCTTAAAGGAGACAACGGAGTGAATCAATGCGATTTGTAGCGGCGACTACGATTTACCCATCATGGCCTTCTATACACTCATCAAAAAAATTAATGAGATTTGAATGACCGTTTTTATGGCTGTACCAAATGAGTTTTGATAAGCGAGTTTTGATAGGCTGTATATGTTTTGCATAAACCCGTAAAAGGTCTGATTAGATAGAGTAATTTGGTGAGTTTGTGTGCTGATTAAAAATAATTAAGCAAAACAATTAGAATGGAAATTTATCAGCTAAAGGTATTTTTAGAAGTGGCTCGCTGCCTGAGTTTTACCGAAGCAGCCGATACATTAAACTTGACTCAGCCAGCAGTGAGCGCGAAAATCAAGTGCCTAGAAAATGAGTTTGAAACTCCTTTGTTTAAACGTCTAGGGCGGAGAATAGAGCTAACCCAGGTAGGAGAATACCTTTTAGAAGAAGGTCCTAGCCTGTTGGATTTAGAAAACCGATTGGTAGCCGAAATCGAGGAGATAAAGCAGGGAAAAATTAGCGCTTTAAAAATCGGCTGCATGCCCGATATGTTGAGCAACTGGTTGCCATCGGTGCTATACGAATATCGCCGGATTTACCCTGAGGTGCAAACTAAGTGCGTGCAGTTTGACGCCGTCGAACCGCTATACCGCGCCATTAAAACTGGCGAGGTTGATGTTGGTGTCTCAGATCTGAGTTTTTCGACCTTTGATGAAATTTCAGAGACTGCGATCGGCTCGGTTCACTATTCTCTAGTGGTGTCGAGTAGCCATCAGTTGGCTCAGCGGCCCTGGCTCAGTCTAAAGGAGTTAACTGACCAGGCCTGGGTTCTACCTCCTGAGGGCGTTCCAAGTCGCATTGTCCTGCAAAAACGCATGCAGGAACTGAGGCTAAATTTAACCGATTTTGTCCGTGTCGAAATCGTTGATGCGACGAGTTTGATGCGCACCTATTTGCTTCAGGGACACTATTTGGGTTTTGTCTCTGACTTTGAATTTCAGATGGAGTGTGAGACTGGGCTGCTGCGCCGTATTCCCTTAGAAGAATTTGCCTTGAGCACCCCCCTATTTTTGATGATGGCCAAGCGTTTGGGTCGGGCATTGGGCTTGGCGGGTCAACCCTCAGGTCGGGGCAGCCTGGGGCTAAATCCGATTCGCCAGTTTGTGGCCATGGTGCAGAGCCAGCCCAGCGTAAACCAAGGCCATTCCCAAAAATTGACTATACCTAAGCCGTTGAACGGGCCATTGGCAACATCTGCCGTCCCAAAAGTACCCCGGTTTCAGGCTCCTAAGTTTTTGGTGCGTTCTGGTTTTGCCAGCGGCACGGAAACCATTAATCTCACCATCGGCACCCAAAACCGCACCATCCAAACTGTGACTGCCGGACTAATTATTCAGCGGCTGGGCCTGCTAGAGCATTTTCTGCCCCGCGAGGGCCGCTACAGCGGTGTGCAGTATCGCATTCAGTGGGCCGACTACAGCTCTGGGGCACCGATTGTGGCCGGGCTAGAGTCCCAGCAGATCGACATTGGGGTACTGGGCGATTACCCATTGCTGCTCAGTGCGGCGGGAGATAGTACAGCCCTGGCGACGGACACCCGGCTGATTAGCTTTGTAGCTAGCAACTTAGATGGCACCGGCAATGACATCATTGTGCCGCAGCACTCGACCCTCCGCTGCATAGACGATTTAGCGGGGCGGGTCATTGCGGTGCCCTTTGGCTCGGCGGCCCACGGCATGGTGATGCGATCGCTCCACCATCGGCAAATTCTCAACGATGTCACCCTCACCTCCAGCGACAGTGCTAGCCCCCAGCGCTCTGACCGCAGCTCCGCACAGGTGGATGGCTATGCCTACTTTGCCCCTTTCCACGAAATTGCCAAACACAAAGGCCAATTTCGCCCACTGCTGCACGAAAGCTTAGATGGGTTGCCCACCTTCCACGGCGTCGTGATTCGCGCCGACTTGGCCGAGCAGTATCCCGAAATTGCCGTCGCCTACTTGCGATCGCTGCTGGCAGCCCAGTATTGGTATACCACCCAGTCCATGGCCACTACGTTGGTCAGCCGCTGGGTGAATATGGATGCCGCCATTGTGGCCAAAACCTTGTGGGCTAGCACCAGCGATCGTCTCGATGTGGTCTACCTGCCCGAAACCCAGCTACGCACCGACTGGCTCCAGGCCCATATCCACCAGCTCGGCCAAATTGCCGGACAGGAGCACCTGGGGCGAATCAACCTCGACCGCTGGATGCAGCCTGAGTTTTTGGAGCGGGCGATCGCCGCACTCTAGCATAGAGAAACCCCTGAGACACGCCATCGTGGGGGAGGCTGTATCGCAGGGGGCATTCAGTCAAAGCGCGATCGCCCTAGGCAATAGGCATTTCTACAACCTACTTAGAATCCATAGAGCGGCGGGGCTTAGATTGGCCTGTACGCGACAGGTTATAGGACTGCGAAAACGCCTTTTTGCGGGCGCTCGCCACAGCACCGCTTTGGTAGTCGGCTTCTAAATCTTCAAGAATGGCCTGCTCTTCTAACAACACCTCACTTGGTGCCATAGCAGCCATCGCCACCCGGGCATTGGCCAGGGACAGGCTAGCAGCAGCATAGTTGCCCTGATCTGAATATTGAATAGCTTCCCGACGAGCGCGGGCGGCCATCAGCAGAGCGACCTGCTCCTGCACCGATTCATCAGCGGGAAAGTCGCTGAACTGCTCAGCCCTCACCAGGGGTAGCTCCAACCCCGCTCGCAGCACCTGACGCTCTGGCTGGTCGGTATCATCCCAAGCCAGCCGCACCTGCATTAGTTCGCAACTCTGGCTCAGGGCGGGTACCTGCAGGCGCATTACCACCTGAATGGGCGACCCTACCATCACGTTGGGCAGCTTGTAGCGCTTGGTGTCAGTTTTCTCGAAATCATTCAGCACGTCCATGACGGTGACGCCGTTGCCTGGCTTAACGCCGAGGCTGACTCGCTGACCTAGGGTAGCTGCCAGACCCGACAGCTCGGTTTCAAAAATCGTCGGCAATTGATCGGCAGACTCAATATGGAAGAAGTTACCGTCGCCGCTGCGGGCCATAGCGGCAAGCAGGTCTTCGCTATAGTCGTTGCCGATCCCGAGAGTGGTGGTGCTGACTCCGCGCTGGGCCAAGCCGTGCACGTCGCTGGCGATCGCATCCGGTCTCGTTTCTCCCACATTGGCCAGCCCGTCAGAGAGCACAATCACCCGGTTAAGCTGGGCAGGGTTGAGGTACTGGCTGACCTGTACCCCACCTTCAATCCAGCCAGCATGAAGTGCAGTGGAGCCCCGCGAGTGGACGTGGCTGAGCTTTTCTATCAGAGTATTTTTGTCGGTGGCTAGGGTGCTGGGCACCAGAGTTTCGATGCGATCGTCGAAGAGCACTACGCTGATTCGGTCACACGGCAGCAAATTTTCCACGGCAAAGCGGGCGGCCTCGCGAGCGTAGTGCATCTTTTGCCCCTGCATGGAGCCAGAGCGATCGATCACCAAGCTGAGGTTGAGCGGCACACGATCGGTGTCGAGGGTGACAGCGGGGGGCGTGATGCGCACCAGCACATCAAGAGTCATGGGTTGCTGGGTGACAATTGCCCCGTGGAGTGGAATTAGTTCGACGGTAGGGATCGCAGGTTTGGCTTGAGTCATGGTAGCCTCTGAGTAGATTTAAGGTGGGCGAGATGGTCGGCAATTAGCCGGAGCAGGCTGTCCCGTTCGTGGGCAGTAGATGGCGCTACAAAGTCTTGCCGGACATGAAGTTCTAGACCGTCGAGAATGTCGAGACGAGTCCAGGTTTGGGGCGGCTGTGCTACCTGGGAGGGGAGGGGTGCGGCAGGGGCAGAAGCTGAGGTCTTGGGCAAAGCCTGAAACGCTGGTAGAGATCGCTGTTGTGCTAAGGCCGAGCGGTCGGGGAGGGAGGGGGCTGGGCGATCTCGAATTTGAGCCAAAAACGCCAGCGCTGGGTTCGCGGCCTCAACTTTGATTTGAACACCTCCTTGCAGGATGTTTTCCAAGGCCGCATCGGACTGGCCGCCGAGCAGGCTGCCGATGGAACTAGTGCTATAGCCTTCCGCTAGCAATCGGCGCAGCACCAGCAATTGCAGTAGATGTCGATAGGTATACCGAGCTTCGCGCCCCTGCTTAAGGGGCTTATCCAACCATCCTTGGGTAGTGTAGTGGCGCACCAGCCGAGGGTTGACCGGTTCTTGCCCGCGATTTCCAGAACTCTGGTCAGGCAAAAACTGGGGTAGTAGGTCGTTAGTCACCTCAACAAAGCGATCTAGAACCATCTCGGGCTGTTGCTGGGCAATTTGTTGCAACATGCTCATAGGCCTATGATAAACACTTGCAATTTAAACTGTCAATGACGTATTTCGTTGTCGTGAGTTTTGGTTGCTAAGTGGTTGTGCGGCTCCGTCCGGTGTTGACGTTGATGCAAATCACTAGTTGAAATTTATATGGGCAATACCCACTCTTCAGTACCTTTATTAATCCTGCGGCAGACTCTCCTACCGCTAGTTACGCGAATGCGGGTTGCCGCTATCCTCTGAAGTCAACTCGCAAAATTGCCAGGGCTGATGCAAGCAACGCTGCTCGGAAGCCTCAACCACCGCAAGGCGATCGCTATAGGCTACTTCACTGACTTGTGACCTATCTGTAAAGCGGCATAAGAATCGCCGCGACGACCATTACTCCCAGTCCCGCTCGCCCTACTCTGGACAGAAGTTTCTTAGCTTCTACGCGGTGTCACTGCTGGCCGCGTTTCCAACTCCATTAGTTCAATCATTGCGCCACTACCGTTAAAGCCCATCGCCCCCGGGTTGAAAAACCACAGGCTATCTCAAGCAGAGTCATTGGCGGCGGTCCACAGGGTGGTTCACCGTTGGTACAAGTGATGGAGAAAGTGATCACAGGTGATCCCCCTCCCAGCTTTATTCCGAAGGGTAATCAGAAGCCCGTCCCCGGACTCTTCCGCGCCCCAGGCGAAACTATCTATATGTTGCCCGTATCTCTACGAGCCTACAACCCACCCCAACACCTCTCTGACGCCCCTCTAGCGCCTTCAATCTTGCTGCACCGGAGCTTTTACACGCTAGGGGTGCTGTCGTGGTCCCAGTCTTTACCGCCAGATACGGTGTTTTCT
>JAESFY010000050.1_pt1 | contig 133496 bp, 132 predicted proteins | sample 9266201 | NCBI WGS metagenome assembly JAESFY01 (sample SAMN14515071, study PRJNA621656) | algae metagenome | isolation source: Nodosilinea sp. WJT8-NPBG4 and co-occurring heterotrophs from soil, lower... | place: USA: Pinto Basin, Colorado Desert, California | collected 2006-05-27 | reverse complement strand
CCCCGGGCGGTGCGGGCGGGCACGACCGGGAGGTGCGCGGACCGGCGGGTCAGGGCACGCGGAGCCGGGTGACCACGGCCCGGTGGTCGGAGCCGGTGACGTCGTGCGCGGCGAACGCCTCCGCCGCGATCCCGCCGCCGACCAGGACGTGGTCGATCTGCGGTCCGACGGCGCGCCACCGCCCACCGGGGCCCCACGTGGGCACCAGCCCGGCCCCGCGCTGCTCGGCCGCGTCCGCGCACCCCTCCGCGCCGGCGCGGAGGGGGGAGTGGTCGAGGGTGGCGTTGAGGTCGCCGGCCACCACCACCGGTCCGCCGCCCGCGCACCACGTGGACAGCAGGGCGAGGTCGGCGTTCCAGCCCGGCAGCAGGTCGGGCACCGGCGCGGCCGCGTGGTAGGCGACGAAGCGCAGCGCGCCCAGCCCGCCGCCGGTGACCTCGACCGTCGGGAACAGGCTCGTCGCCCGCCCGACCTCCACGCGGACGTCGCCGAGCCCGGGCGCGACCAGGGCGGTGACGCCGTCGACGTCGGCGGCCGAGGCGCCGGTCGCGGTGCGGATCCGGTAGCCGAGCGGCTCGACGAGCGGGGCCAGCCGGCGGGCGAAGCGCTCGCCGGCCTCGGGCAGGGCCACGAGGTCGGGCCGCTCGGCGCGCAGCAGGGCGGCCACCTCCTCGACGTCGGCGGCGCCGTCGTGGGCGTTGAGGGCGAGCACCGTGAGCGCCGCTCCGCCGCTCGGCGCCGGGTCCGGCACCACCCGGGGCAGCACCAGCGCGGTACCGGCCAGGGCCACGGCGAGCAGCCCTGCGGCCGCCGGCCGCACGGCCGGCCGCCGCGCGGCGACGAGGACGACGGGCACCAGCACCGCCACCAGCCCGACCAGCAGCCACGGCCGGAACGCGACCAGCTGCGCGAACGGGCTGCGGACGTCCAGTCCCAGCAGGTCCGGCAGCACCACCACGGCGGCGACCGCGGTGACCGCCGCAGCGGCCACCCGGTGCGCCGCGACCGTGCGGGTCGGCCGCGGGGTGCTCACGCCCGGCCGGGGGTGCGGGCGATCAGCGCCGCGAGCCCGGCGAGCGCCGTGCCCGCGAGCCCGATGGCGACGACCGCCGCGTTCGGCGAGGCCACGTCGATGAGCAGGCCGGCCAGCGGGGTGCCGACCGCCGCGCCGAGCGTGATGGCCGAACCGTGCAGCCCGGTGACCACCCCCCGCGCCGGTTCCGGCGCGAGCACGCTGACCCGCTCGGAGCTCGCGGCCAGGCTCGGGGCGGTGAGCAGGCCGGCCGGCACCAGCAGCAGCCCGAAGCTCCACCACGGTCCGCCCAGCCCCACGAGCAGCGTGGCCGCGCCGAGGGCGGCGGCCAGCACGTACACCGAGGACGTCCGCGACGCGGCGCCGTAGACGAACCCGCCGACGAGCGAGGACAGGCACCAGACGGCGTTGACGACGGCGATCGCGTACACCGGCCCGGACACCTGCACCGCCGCGATCACCGACAGCTCGGTGCCGAAGATCAGCATGACGCTCGCCGTGGTGACCAGCAGCGCGCCGACCAGCCGCCGGTCGAGCCACTCCCGCACCGCCGGGGCGGCGCCGTCGTCGGCGGGGTCGCCCGCCCGCGTCGCCGGGTCGAGCACCCACAGCGCCAGGCCCGACACGACCCAGGCGGCGCCGAGGGCGTACATCGTGGCCGGGCTGCCGAGCTGCACCACCAGGAGCGACCCCGTCGCCGGTCCGACGATGTAGGAGACCTCGACGGCCATCGAGTCGAGGGCGAACGCGGGGCGCCGCTGCGCCTCGGGCACGAGCGCGGCGAGCGACTGCCGGATCACCGAGTACACGGGCGTGCTCAGCAGCCCCCCGACGAACGCCGCGCCCAGCAGCGCCGGGTAGGACAGCACCGGCGCCACGCCCCAGAACATCGCCTCCGCGACCAGCGTGACCGCGAGCATCGTGCGCAGCCCGCGCCGGTCCACCAACCGGCCCAGCAGCGGTGCGCCCAGCGCCATGCCGACCGTGCTGGCCGCGCCCACGGCGCCCGCCGCGGCGTAGCCGAGGTCGAGGGTGAGCACCACGTGCAGCGTGAGCACGATGCCCGCCGCCGAGGCCGGCACGCGCGCCACGAGCGAGAGCGCCACCAGCGGGGTGACGCCGGGGAGCGCGAGCACGGCGCGGTACCCCGTGGGCGCTGCGGTGGGCGCGGCGGCGGACGTCATGCCCGCATGGTGCACCGCGCCGCCGACGTCCTCCCACCGGATTGGCAGACTGCCCGGTCGTGGAGCGACTGCAGATCGGCGCGGCGACGGCGGCCTACCAGGTCGAGGGGGCGGGGGGCGGGCGCGGCCCGACGATCTGGGACGCGTTCGCGGCGGTCCCGGGGAACGTGCTCGACGGCTCGAACGGCGACGTGGCCTGCGACTCCTACCACCGCTGGCCCGAGGACGTGGACCTGCTCGCCGGGCTGGGGGCGGACGCGTACCGGTTCTCCCTGTCCTGGACGCGCGTGCAGCCCGGCGGGAGCGGCCCCGCGTCGGCGCAGGGCCTCGACCACTACGAGCGGCTCGTCGACGCGCTGCTGGCCCGCGGGATCACCCCGATGCCCACGCTCTACCACTGGGACCTGCCCCAGCCGCTGCAGGACGCGGGCGGCTGGCCGGCGCGGGACACGGCCCTGCGGTTCGCCGACTACGCCGCGTCCGTGCACGCCCGCCTGGGCGACCGCGTCGCGCGGTTCGCCACCCTGAACGAGCCGTGGTGCTCGGCGTTCCTCGGCCACGGCTCCGGCGTCCACGCGCCGGGCGTCCGGGACGCGGCAGCGGCCTTCCGCGCCGCCCACCACCTGCTGCTCGGGCACGCGCTCGGCGCGCAGGCGATGCCCGGGGCGCAGGTCGGCATCGTCTGCAACCTCTACCCGGTGCTGCCCGAGGCGCCCGAGTTCGAGGAGGCCGCCGGCGTCGTCGACGGGATCCAGAACGGGCTGTGGCTCGACGCCCTGGCCCACGGCCGCTACCCGGACGCGGTGCCGGCCGCGGACGGGCACGCCGACGACCTCGCGCTCGTCCGCGGCAGCGCGGCCTGGTTCGGGGTGAACTACTACACGACCCTGCGCGTCGGGCCGCCGAAGCCCGACTCGGCCGCCGACCAGGCCGCGTACCCCGGCGCGGGCGACATCGGCCTGCACCCCCGCGGCCCGCTCACCACGATGGGCTGGGAGGTCGTGCCGGACGGGCTGGAGCAGGTGCTGCGGCGGGCCGCGGACGCGCTGCCGGGCGTCCCGATCTGGGTGACCGAGAACGGCGCCGCCTACCCCGACACCGCCCGCGCGACCGACGGCTCGGTCGACGACCAGGACCGCATCGCCTACCTGCGCGACCACCTCGCCGCCGTCGAGCGGGCCCGCGGCGCGGGCGCACCGGTGGAGGGCTACCTGGCCTGGACGCTGCTGGACAACTACGAGTGGGGCTACGGGTACACGCAGACCTTCGGGATCGTCGAGGTCGACCGGGCCACCCAGGACCGCCGGCCGAAGGCGTCCTACCGGTGGCTGGCGGAGCACATCGCCGCGTCCCGCGGCTGAACGCGCGGTGATCTCGGTGTGGTGCAGCGCACGCGTTCGTGGCAGAGTGCGGCTGCCCCTCCTCCTGGGGTCCTCTACTCGGATCGTCCGGCACGTTCCTGCCGGTGGAAGGAGCCGATGATGGCTGCCGTCACCTACGACAAGGCGTCCCGCATCTACCCGGGGGCCACCAAGCCCGCGGTGGACGCCCTCGACCTGGAGATCGCCGACGGGGAGTTCCTCGTCCTGGTGGGCCCCTCCGGCTGCGGCAAGTCGACCTCGCTGCGCATGCTGGCCGGGCTGGAGGAGATCAACTCCGGGTCCATCCACATCGGCGGCCGCGACGTCACGCACATGCCCCCGAAGGACCGGGACATCGCGATGGTGTTCCAGAACTACGCGCTCTACCCGCACATGACGGTGGCCGAGAACATGGGCTTCGCGCTCAAGATCGCCGGCGTGCCGAAGACGCAGATCGCCGAGCGGGTCAAGGAGGCGGCGAAGATCCTCGACCTCGAGCAGTACCTCGACCGCCGCCCCAAGGCACTGTCCGGCGGCCAGCGCCAGCGCGTCGCCATGGGCCGCGCGATCGTCCGCCAGCCGCAGGTGTTCTGCATGGACGAGCCGCTGTCCAACCTGGACGCCAAGCTCCGCGTGTCCACCCGCACGCAGATCGCCTCGCTGCAGCGCCGCCTGGGCATCACCACCGTCTACGTCACCCACGACCAGGTCGAGGCCATGACGATGGGCGACCGGGTCGCGGTGCTCAAGGACGGTCTGCTCCAGCAGGTCGACACCCCCCGCAACATGTACGACCGGCCGGCCAACCTGTTCGTCGCCGGGTTCATCGGCTCGCCCGCGATGAACCTCGTCCCGGTCGAGATGCAGGGCGACGTCCTGCGCTTCGGCGGGGCCGACATCCAGGTGCCGCGCCAGGCGTCGGCCGAGATCGGGGCCCACCGCTCGGTCACCGTCGGCGTCCGGCCGGAGGACCTCGAGGTCGTCGCCGAGGGCGCCGGTCTCCAGGTCGAGGTGGACGTCGTCGAGGAGCTCGGCGCCGACGCCTACGTCTACGGCACCTCGCACATCGGCGGCGAGTCCAAGGCGATCATCGCCCGCGTCGACGGCCGCACGCCGCCGGCGAAGGGCGCGGTGCTGCACCTCGCCCCGCGCCCGACGAGCCTGCACCTGTTCGCCGGCGACACCGGCGAGCGCATCGACATCCACTAGCCGGAGGTCCGGGCGGACCGGACCGGCTCAGGGCACACCGACGGGGAGGGCGGCGCGCAGCCGCACCTCCCCGTCGGTGATCTCGGCCGACGGGCGCAGCCCCGCCCGCCGCAGCAGGCGCGTGACGCCGACGTCGTCGGCGCGGGCGCGGCCCGTGAGCTCCAGGAGCCCGCGCTCGGTGGCGAGTTCCGCGACGCGGCGCAGCAGGGTCGTGCCCACCCCGCGCCCCTGCCAGGCGTCCTCGACCAGGACCCCGAAGGCGGCCGACCCGGGCGGGCCGGGCGCCGGGTCCAGCGAGGCGAGCCCGACGGCGCTGCCCCCGTCCACGGTGACGGCGAGCACGCCGTCGCCGCGCAGCAGGCCCTCCAGCTCGCCCGGGGCCAGGCGCGGGGTCGGGCTGAGGAACCGGCCCCGGCGGGTGGTGGGGGAGCAGCGCGCGTGCAGGGCCGCCACCACCGGCTCGTCCCCCGGCCCGGCCGCGCGCAGCCGCACCTCGGACCCGTCGCGCAGCACCAGGATCCGGTGCTCCGGTTGGGCGCGGGCCGGCTCGCGCAGCGACAGCTGCGCGGCCAGCTCGAGCAGCGCCGCGGCCCGGGACAGCTCGGTGGCGGTGAACGGCCAGGCGCGGTGCAGCCGCAGCTGACCCGTCCCGACGCGCAGCAGGTGGGTGTGCCCGCCCGGATCGGGGGCCACCGGGTCCACGAGGCGGGCCCGGAGCATGGTCGCCACCGCCCGCGGGGCGCTGCCCGGGTCGGCCGCGACCATGCGGGCGAGGGCCAGCGCGGTGGTGGCCGGGTCGGCCAGCTCGACGGCGTCCGCCCGCACCAGCAGGGTGCACGGGATCCCGGCCGCGGTGATGGCCGCGGTGAGGTCGGCCGGGTCGACGCCCTCGGGCACCCTGACCAGCAGCTCGTCGGTGACGGATCCGTCGTCCGCCGGTTCGCCGACCACGTGCAGCGCGAGGATGTCGCACCCCGCCCCGCCCACGGCCGTCGCCAGCTCGCCGAGGCGGCCGGGCCGGTCCTCCAGCTCGACGTGCACGCGCCACAGCACCGTCGCCGCCACCTCCTCGGGAAGCCCCATCGTCACCGCTGTGTGTTTCGGCACCGTGACCTCACCATGACAGCCGCGGGTCGACGGCTCTACGTTGTGCACGACCTGTTCGGTGGTAGCGGAAGGACGACGATGGCGGAAGCGATCTACACGGCCGAGGCGACCTCGTCCGGCGGCGGGCGCGACGGGCGGGTCAGCACGCCCGACGGCCTGCTCGACCAGGACGTCAAGATGCCGCCGGCGCTCGGCGGGTCCGGCGGCGCCACCAACCCGGAGCAGCTGTTCGCCGCGGCCTACGCGACCTGCTTCCACGGCGCGCTCCGCGCGGTGGCGCGGGGCAAGGGCGTGACGGTGCCCGACGGCGCCACCGTCGACGCGGCGGTCGGCCTGGGCAAGGACGACTCCGGCTTCGCGATCAGCGCCACCATCACCGCGCACCTGCCCGGTCTCGACCAGGCCCAGGCCGACGATCTGGTGCACGGCGCCCACCAGGCGTGCCCGTACTCCAAGGCCACCCGCGGCAACGTCGACGTGCAGCTGGTCGCGACGGTCTAGGCGGCGCCGCCGCTCGTGAGTGCGGAGGAGTGTTCTAGCACTCCTCCGCGCTCACGGGCGCGACAGCGCACGGCGGGCGAAGCCGATCATCGTGGCGACGTGCTGGATCGTCTGCTCCACCACCAGGCTGCCGTGGCCCGCGTCGAAGCGGCACACCTCGTACGCGGCGCCCCGGGCGGCCAGCGCGTCGAGGTAGTTGTCGATCTGGCGGATCGGGCAGCGGGGGTCGTTCTCCCCGGCCAGCACGAGCACCGGCGCGCGGACGGCGTCGACGTGGGTGAGCGGGGAGCACGCCACGTACAGGTCGCGCACCTCCTCCGGCGACCCGCCGAACAGCGCGCGGTCGAAGCTGCGCAGCTGCTCCATCTCGTCCTCGTAGGCCGCGAGGTAGTCCGCCACGGGGACGCCCGCCAGCGCGGCGGCCCACCGGTCGGGCTGCGTGCCGGCGGCGAGCAGCGCGAGGTAGCCGCCCCACGACCAGCCCTCGACCACGCACCGCTGCGCGTCGACGAGCCCCTGCCCGACGCACGCGTCGAGCACCGCCGCGACGTCCTCCAGCTCGGTGAGCCCGGGCCGGCCCTCGATGGCGTCGCGCCAGGCCGAGCCGTAGCCCGTCGAACCGCGGTAGTTGACCTCGACGACGGTGAAGCCGGCGTCCACCCAGGCCGCGCGCATCGCGGAGAACCGGTCCTCGTCGGCGGCGTGGGGGCCGCCGTGCAGGCTGAACACGGCCCGCCCGTCGCCCCCGGCGGCCCGGGCGACCAGCGCGTGGACCGGCCCGCCCGGCCCGTCCACCCACAGGTCCTCCACGGGCGCGGAGCCGGGTGCCCGCTCGCCGGGCGGGGTGATGAGCACGCGGTCGGTGCCGTCGGGGTGCAGCGCCCGGATCGTGGGCGGTTCGGCCGCCGACGAGCAGCTGTACTCGACCGTGCCGTCGGGCCGGGTGTCGGCCGAGCCCACGCAGCCCGGGGCGGTGGGCAGCTCCTCCAGCTCGCCGGAGGCCGGGTCGTAGCGGTGCAGCCGGGTGCGGGCGGCGTGGGTGTGCCAGACGAGCAGCTGCGCGGCGTCGGGGGTCCAGTCGGCGACGACCTCCCCGGGCAGGTCCAGGTGCAGCTCGGTCTCGGTGTCGGCGACGACGTCCCACACGAGCAGCTCCTCGCGCCCGTGGCGCTCGTGCAGCACGAGCAGGCGCGGGTCGCCGGCGACGGGGGCGAAGGCGAGCGCGCTCAGGCCGCGGCCGGGCCCGTCGTGCTTCTCGGCCACCGCGGAGCCGTCCGCGACCCGCAGCACCCGCAGCGCCGGGTGGCGGGAGTCCCCGTGCTCGGCGTGCCCGATCGCGAGCAGCGTCTCGTCCTCCGACAGCGCGTGGACGCCCGCGTCCTCGGCGTGGCGGTAGACGACCTCGGCGGGACCGGCCGCGCGGCGCAGCCAGATCGTGGTGCCGTCGTCGGTGGAGGTGCCCGCCGCGGTGACCGTCCGCCCGATCTCCAGCCCCGCGGAGTAGCCGTCCGCGACGCCGGGCACGGCCGGCTCCGGCGCGCCGCCGCCCGCGAACGGCTCGGCGACCCAGTGGCCGAACTCGTCGCCGTCGGTGTCGGCGAACCACCAGACCCGCTCGCCGTCCGGCGGCAGCGCGGCGGAGTGGGTGCCGCTGCGCCGGTCGGTGACCTGCCGGTGCTCGCCGGTGGCCCGGTCCCACACGTGGACCTCGGTGGTCCCGGTGGCGTTGGAGGTGTAGACGCAGCGGTCGGGGGCGTCCTCCGCCCACGCCGGCCGCGACATGCGCGGTGCGGTGAACCGGGCGCGCCAGCGCTCCTCGCGCTCGTCGTCGAAGAGCCGGTCGGGCACCGGGGCGACGGGGTGGGGGGCGGCGGGATCGGGGGTCACGCCCACCGATCCTGCCGCACCCGCCCCCGGGCGCGCCGTCAGCGGTTGGAGCCCCGCACGGAGCCGGGCTCGGTGCTGGTCACGACGCAGGCGATCTCGCGGTCGCCGTCCGCCCACGTGTCGGCGCTGGGCAGGAGGAAGGTGACCTCGAACTCCGACTCCTGGTAGGGCACGCCGACGTAGTCGGTGAACGCCTGGCCGGCGCACTCCTCCTCCGCGGTCTGCGACACCGCCTCGTCCCCGGGGAACGCGCCGTCGGGCAGCTGCGGCAGCGCGTAGATCTCGCCCTGGTGCGGCTGGCTGCAGTCGACGATCGGCACCGAGCTGACCTGGCCCTCGCCGGTCTCGGCGTTGAGGCACTGGCCGACCTCGAGCTGGAAGACGCTGGTGTCCTCGGCCTCGACGCTGGTGGGGGCGGCGGCGGCGCTGCTGGCGGGAGCGCTGCCCGCGGGGGCGCCGGCGGTGGCGTTGACGGCGCCGCCACCGCAGGCCGTCAGGGCGGTGAGCGCGCCGGCGCACAGCACGGAGGCGGCGAGGCGGCGGGTACGGGAAGTCATGGTCATGCTCCTGGGGAGTTCCGGGGGGAGCCGGATGTTACGGCCGCGTGTGGTCCTCCCCTCCGACGGCCCCGGAGCGCGGTCACCAGCCGACGTCGGAGCAGCGGGTGCGCGAGCCGCACGGCTCGACCTGCACCGTGACGTGCGGCAGCCCGTGCCCGGCGGCCAGCAGGTCGCGGGCCTCGACCAGGACGCGCGCCGCGTCGTCGCCGTCGTGGACCTCGACGTGCGCGGTGCCGACCTCCATGCCCGAGGTCAGCGTCCACACGTGGACGTCGTGCACGTCGTGCACCCCGTCGAGCGCGGCCAGGTCGGCGCGCACCCGCGCGACGTCGACGTGCGCCGGCGCCGCCTGCACCAGGATGCGGACGGCCTGGCGGGCCAGCGCCCACGTGCGGGGCAGCACGAACAGCCCGATCCCGACGGCGACGACCGGGTCGGCCCACCGCCAGCCGAACAGCAGGGTCGCGGCGCCGGCCAGCAGCACGCCGACCGAGCCGAGGGTGTCGGCGAGCACCTCCAGGTAGGCGCCGCGGACGTTGAGGCTCTCCCGGGCGCCGGGGCGGAGCAGCGCGAACACGACGAGGTTGGCGGCGAGTCCCGCGGCGGCGGTGAGGACCAGCGGCAGGCCGGGGACGGCCGGCGGGTCGGCGAACCGGGTGACCGCCTCGACCAGCACCCAGCCGGCCACGCCGAACAGCAGCACCGCGTTGGCCAGGGCCGCGAGCACCTCGGCGCGGTAGAGGCCGAACGTCCGCCGGTCGTCGGTCGCACCGCGGCGGGCGGCGAGGATCGCGGCCAGCGCCATGCCGACGCCGAGCACGTCGGTGAGCATGTGGCCGGCGTCGGAGAGCAGCGCGAGCGAGCCGGTGGCCAGCCCGACGACGGCCTCCAGCACCAGGAACGCCAGCAGGACGACCAGGGAGGTCCCGAGCGCGCGCACGTGCCGTCCGGAGGCGCTGACGGGCACCCCCGCCGCGTGCCCCCCGTGGCCGTGCCCGTGTCCGTGACCCACGACGGCAACATATGCGAATGTGCGCATGCGTGCAACGCGGCGTCCCGTCCCGGGTGGTGCCGGCGTGACGGGCCGGGGCGGCAGCGGCGATCATGCGCCGCATGAGCGAGCGCCCCGCGTGGACCACCCCCGTGTTCGGCGCGGCCGCCGCCGTGGTCCTCCTCGCCGGGCTGCAGGCCGCCGGGGGCCTGGTCGGACCGGTGTTCCTCGCCCTGGTACTGATCATCACGGTCACGCCGATCGCGTCGGCCCTGCGGCGCCGCGGCGTGCCGCGCTGGCTGGCCACCCTCGTCACGCTGGTGGCCGTCTACGCGATCCTCGTCGGGCTGGTCGCAGCGCTCGTCTACGCCGTCGCCGAGCTCGCGGCCCTGCTCCCGACCTACGCGGGCCGGGTCAACACCCTGCTCGGCGAGGCGTCCCGGCAGCTGCAGGCGCTGGGCGTCAGCCGGGTCCAGATCCAAGCGGCGCTGGACACGTTCGACTACGGCTCGCTGGTGGGCTTCCTGCAGGGCGTGCTCGGCCAGGTCGCGGGGCTGCTGACCGACCTCCTGCTCATCCTCGGCGTGCTGCTGTTCATGGCCGTGGACGCCGGGACCTTCCCCGAGCGGCTGCGTGCGCTGGGCCGCACCCGCCCGCACGTGGTGGACGCGCTGACCTCCTTCGCGCGCGGCACCCGCCGCTACCTCGCCGTCGCCGCGCTGTTCGGGCTGGCCATCGCGGTCCTGGACATCGTCGTGCTCCTGGCGCTCGGCGTGCCGCTCGCGCTGCTGTTCGGCCTGGTCAGCTTCGTCGCCAACTTCGTGCCCAACATCGGGTTCCTGCTCGCACTGGCCCCACCCGCGCTGCTCGCGCTCCTCGAGGGCGGGCCCGGGCTGATGACCGCGGTCGTCGCGGCGTTCCTGGTGATCAACACGGTGCTGCAGACGATCGTGCAGCCGCGGTTCGTCGGCGACGCGGTCGGGCTGTCGGTGACGGTCACGTTCCTCGCGCTGGTGTTCTGGGGCTTCGTGGTCGGCCCGCTCGGCGCCCTGCTCGCGATCCCGCTGACGCTGCTGGCCAAGGCCCTGCTCATCGACCTCGACCCGCGGCTGCGCTGGGTGGACGTGCTGGTCTCCAGCGACGTGCGGGCCGAGCGCGCGGGGGAGGCCGAGCCGGTGGTGCGCGAGCGCTGAGGGCGTCGCGGCCCGCTGCGCCTAGGCTGCGGACGTGGCCCAGCTGCTGGTCGTGGAGGACGACGCCGAGATCGGGGAGCTGCTGCGCTCGGGGCTCGCGCTGCACGGGCACGAGGTCGACCTCGCCCCCGACGGCCGCTCCGCGCTCCGCCGCGCCGACGCCGGTGGCGTCGACCTGGTGCTGCTCGACCTCGGCCTGCCCGACCTCGACGGCCTGGAGGTCTGCCGGCGGCTGCGGCTGGTGCTGCCCGGCGCGGTGATCGTCATGCTGACGGCGCGGACGCGCGAGATGGACGTCGTCGTCGGCCTGGAGGTGGGGGCCGACGACTACCTGACCAAGCCGGTCCGCCTGGGCGAGCTGGTGGCCCGCATCCGCGCGCACCTGCGGCGGGTCGAGCCGAGCGGCCGGGCCGAGGCGACCACCTCGCTGGGGTCGCTCACCGTCGACGTCGCGGCCCGCCGGGCGCTGGTGGACGACCGCGAGATCGGCCTGCGACCGCGCGAGTTCGACCTGCTCGCGCGGCTGGCGCAGGACGCGGGCGCGGTGGTGACCCGCGAGGCCCTGATGTCCGACGTCTGGGACGAGCACTGGGACGGCTCCACGAAGACCCTCGACGTCCACGTGGCCGCGCTGCGCCGCAAGCTGGGGGACGGCGTGAGCATCACGACCATCCGCGGCCACGGCTACCGCCTCGACACCTGAGGGGCCGGCGAACCGCCCGGTCAGCGCGGGCGGGCGGCCGGGAGCAGCAGGGCGAACACCGGCGGCACCGGGCACGCGAGGCGCAGGTGCCCGCCCTCCGCCTCGGCCAGGCGCTTGGCCAGGGCCAGGCCGATGCCCCGGCCGTCCTCGCGGGGGCGCCGCGTCCACAGGTCCGCGCCGTCGTCGGGCAGGCCGGGGCCCTGGTCGGCGACCTCCACGGCCACGGCCCCGCCCGCGTCGCGCACGGCCACGTCGACGCGGCCCGCCCCGTGCGTGGCCGCGTTGTCCAGCAGCACCGTCAGCACCTGCTTCACGGCGGCCGCCGACGCCATCGCCGGCGGGGTGCCCGGCTCGACGGCCAGGTGCAGGCTGCGCCCGCCCAGGGCCAGCTGGGTGGCCCACGGCTCGGTCAGCGGCGGCAGCAGCGCGCCGACGTCCACGGCGTCCAGGGTGCGGCCCCGGTCGCGCGCCAGCACCAGCAGCTCGTCGATGGTGGTCTCGATGCGGTCGGCCGCGTCCAGGCCGGCGTCGATCGCCCCGCGCAGGTCGCCGTCGGGGTGGGCCAGCGCGCTCTCCAGCCGCAGCCGCAGGCTGGTGAGCGGGGTGCGCAGCTGGTGGGAGGCCTCGGCGGAGAAGGCGCGCTCCCGGGTGAGCAGGTCGTCGAGCCGCGCGGCGGTGGCGTTGAGGGAGCTGGCGACCGCGTCGATCTCCGGGTAGGCGACGGCGGGCAGCCGCACGCTGAAGTCCCCGTCGCCGAGGCGGGTGGCCGCGACGACGAGGTCGTCGAGCGGGCGCGCGAGGCGGCGGGCCTGGCGGCGCGCGAACAGCCAGACCAGGCCCAGGGCGACGAGCGCGAGCCCGAGCATCCCCAGCCAGGACGCCCACACCGGCCAGAGCAGGGCGTCGCGCGGCCCGGCGACCCGCACGACCCCCACGACCTCGCCCTCGTGGTTCACCGGCACCGCCACCACGATCTCGTCGCCGCGGGAGCCGGTGGCGGCGGTGCCGTCCTCGGCCTGGCGCACCGTGTAGTCGGCGGTCTCGGGGCCGCGGCCGAGCAGCCGCTCGCGGTCGAGGTCGTACACCGAGCGGAACGTGAGGCTGTCGTAGTCCTCCAGCGCGCTCGCGTCGGGCGTCTCGCCCTCGGCCAGGTCCAGCGCTACGCGGGCGGCGGCGCGGTCGGCCTGCCGCTGCAGGTCGACCTCCCGGTAGACGGTGGCGTACTGGGCCACCGCGACGGCCAGCGGCAGCCCGAAGCAGGCGATGGCGACGGCCGCCGCCACCACGGCCAGCCCGACGATCCGGGTGCGCATCCGCCACCTCCTCCACCAGACCATAACCGCTCGCCGACGCCCGTCGTCGCAGGCCAGAGGCGTTTGCCCGGCGCTCACCCGGCGCGCACCGGGCCCTTCCCCGCGGCCCCCTAGCGTCGGGTGTCCCGACCCGGAAGGACCCCGCTCGCCATGCCCTCGTCCCGCACCCCCCGGCTGGTCGCCGCCGTCGCGGCGGCGCTGCTCGTCGTGGTGGCCGTCGCGGTCACCGTCGTGGTGGTGACCTCGCGCGGCGCCGACCCCGCCCCCACCCCGTGGACCGCCACCGCTCCGCCGCCCCCCGCCGCCGACGGCCTCGGCAGCGACGCCCCCATCACCGTGGCGGGGGACCGGATCCTGCGGGACGGGCAGCCGTGGTGGTTCGCCGGCTACAACTCCTTCGTCTGGTCGGGGGACTGCGGTGACGACGACGAGCGCATGAGCGCCGAGCAGGTCGACGCGTGGTTCGCCTCGATGCGCCAGGACGGCCACGGGGCGGTGCGGCTGTTCTTCTTCAGCGGCTGGGACGTCGAGCGGCTCGACGCCGCCGTGGCCGCGGCGCAGGAGAACGACCTCTACCTGGTCATCACCCTGGACGACGCCATCGCGGGCTGCGGGGAGACGGAGAAGGACGACGAGTGGTTCGCCGACCAGGGCGAGCGCGACGCCTACCGCGACCACATGGTGGCGCTGCTGGAGCGCTACCGCGGCGTGGGCACCATCGCCTGGTTCGAGTACTTCAACGAGCCCGACACCGACGTCGCGGGGCTGCGGCCCTTCGTCGACGAGATGGGGGCGATCGCGGAGCAGGTCGACCCGGACCGGCTGTGGTCCACCGGCACCATCGCCCCCTACGACGGCGGCCCGGTGTCCTTCCGCACGCTCAACGAGTCCCCCCACGTCGACATCGCCTCGCTGCACGAGTACGACGAGGCCGAGATCGAGTCCAACCACGGCCCCGACACCCGGCAGGAGTCCGCGGGCAAGCCCGTGATCGTCGGGGAGTTCGGCCTCTTCGCGAGTCCCGACGGCGCCGGCTGCACGTACGCGTTCCCGGAGCGCGCCGACCGGATCGCGGCCAAGCTGGAGGCCTACACGACGGTCCCGGGCTACGTGGGCGCCCTGGCCTGGGCGTGGCAGCCGGGCGGCGACGAGGCCTGCGAGTACGGCAACCTCGACGCCGACGAGCTCGCCCAGGACGTGCTGCGCACCTACCGGCCGCCGACCGACGGGTCCTGAGCGCGGCGGGCTCCCCGCCGCGCCGCTCGTCACCGGGCGCTGCGCCGCTCAGCGCGACCGGTGGCTGCCCCTCCGGCTCGCGCCGGACCCGGGCGACCAGGACTTGAGCCGCAGCGCGGGCGCCTCGACCCACGTCCAGCTGGCCCAGGCCAGCAGCAGCACCGCGCCCAGCGAGGCGGCGCCGTAGAGCAGCACCGGCCACGCGGCCGCCCCGGCCAGCAGGAGCAGCACCTGCACGGGCCAGGCGTAGACGTAGAGGCCGTAGGACAGGTCGCGCCGGGAGCCGATCCGGCGCAGGCGGGGGCTGGACCCGGCCAGCAGCACGAGGTAGGCGACGGCGGGCGGGGCCAGCACGGCGTAGGCGAGCGTGCCGCGCGGGTCCTCGCCGACCAGCACGGCCAGGGCGACGGCCCAGACGAGCAGGACGGTGGCGAGCACTCCGCCGACCGGGCCGAGCGGCAGGACGCCCGCGACCCGGTGCGCGAGCGCCCCGGCCACGAACATGATCCCGAACCGCAGCGCGATCTCCAGGGTGGAGCTCCGCCCGACCAGCGACCCGCCGTCGAGGAACTGCCAGAGCGCGAACGCCCACAGCAGCCCGGCGACCACCAGCAGCGGCACCGCCCCGCGCCGCAGCAGCCCGGCCGCGCCGAGCGCGGCGATGCCGAGGTAGCACAGGAACTCGTAGAACAGGGTGTAGAGCGAGCCGTTGACGGCCTCCCCGCCCAGCAGGCCGGTCACCTCGAACTGGCGGACGAACAGCGCGGCGTTGTGCGTGACGTAGGACAGCGCGGAGGCCTCGCCGGTGAGCGGGAAGCCGGCGAGGGTGCCGTGCTGGAGCAGCTGGGCGATCGGCAGCAGGACGAACGCGGTGACGAGCAGGCAGACCCAGAAGCCCGGGAGGATCCGCAGGGCGCGGCGCCACAGGTAGCGCCCGGTCGACGGGGAGGCCAGGTGGCTGCCGACGATGAGGAAGCCGGACAGGGCGAAGAAGCCGTCGACGGCCATCGTGCCCAGGTCGACGAACCCGCCGGTGAAGCGCCCGATCGGGTCCTCGCCGCCGTGCAGCTTGAGGGTGTGGGACACGAGCACCAGGCCGGCCAGGAACAGGCGCAGCGCGTTGACGCTGTTGGCCCGCGGGTCGAAGGCGTCGGCCAGGGACGGGCCCCAGCGGCCGCGCCGCCGCACGGGCGCGGTGGGCTGCTCGTCGGTGGCGACCGGCCCGAGCGGGGCCAGCGGCGCGGTCGGTGGTTCGCGGTAGGACATCGGCTCCTCGGCACGGGACGGGGGGTGCCGCTCCGTTGCAGCGCTTCGACCCTACTCTGACGTGAGAGTAGAGACGACGGTGTCCTCCTCCGGACCGTACCCGGACGTGACAGTAGGGTCCGACCCGCGCCGGAGCCCCGACGAGTGCGGCCCGCGACCTCCTACCCGGAAGAGACGATGCTCCCCGCTGCCCCGCCCGCTCCCGCCCGCCCGAGCTGGACGCGACCGTCCGTCCTGCGCGTCGAGGCCGTGTCCGGCCTGGTCGTCGCCCTCGCCCTGATCCCCGAGGCCATCGCCTTCTCGATCATCGCCGGCGTCGACCCCCGGCTCGGGCTCTTCGCCTCGTTCACCATGGCCGTCACCATCGCGATCGTCGGCGGCCGGCCCGCGATGATCTCCGCGGCCACCGGCGCGGTGGCGCTCGTCGTGGCCCCGCTGGTGCGCGACCACGGCGTCGACCACCTCGTCGCCGCGGTGCTCCTCGGCGGGGCGATCCAGGTCGTCCTGGGCCTGGGCGGTGTCGCCCGGCTGATGCGGTTCCTGCCGCGGAGCGTGATGGTCGGCTTCGTCGACGCCCTGGCGATCCTGATCTTCACCTCGCAGCTGCCGTACCTGCTGGGTGTCCCGTGGGCGGTCTACCCGCTGGTCGCGGTCGCGCTCGCGGTCCTGGTGCTGCTCCCGCGGCTCACCCGTGCGGTGCCGGGCCCGCTGGTGGCGATCGTGCTGCTCACCGGCTTCACCATCGCTGCGGGCGTCGCCGTCCCCACCGTCGGCGACCAGGGCGCGCTGCCCGACAGCCTCCCGGTGCTCGGCCTGCCGTCCGTCCCGCTCGACCTGGCGACCCTGCGGGTGATCGCCCCGTACGCGCTCGCCATCGCGCTGGTCGGGCTGATCGAGTCGCTGATGACCGCGAAGCTCGTCGACGACATCACCGACACCCGCTCGGACAAGACCCGCGAGTCCTGGGGCCAGGGCGTCGCCAACATCGTCACCGGCCTGTTCGGCGGCATGGGCGGCTGCGCCATGATCGGCCAAACGATGATCAACGTGAAGGTCGGCGGTGCGCGGACGCGGGCGTCGACGTTCCTCGCCGGCGTGTTCCTGCTGGTGCTGGTCGTCGCGCTGGGCGACGTCGTCGCGACGATCCCCATGGCCGCGCTCGTCGCCGTCATGATCATGGTGGCGGTCGGGACGTTCGACTGGCACAGCGTGCGGCCCGCCACCCTGCGGATGATGCCGCTGTCGGAGACCGCGGTGGTGGTGGCGACCGTCGCGGTCACCGTCGGCACCCACAACCTCGCCTACGGCGTCGGCGCCGGGGTGCTCGTGGCGATGGTGCTGTTCGCCCGCCGCGTCGCGCACGTCGTCGACGTCACCGGCGTGCTCGACCCCGACGGCACCAGCAAGGTCTACCGGGTCAGCGGGCAGCTGTTCTTCGCCTCCAGCAACGAGCTGGTCGACCGGTTCGACTACGGCGCCGACCCCGCCGACGTCGTCATCGACCTCGCGGGGGCGCAGGTCTGGGACGCGTCCACGGTCGCGGCGCTGGACGCGATCCGCACGAAGTACGCCGCCCGCGGCACGACGGTCCGGTTCACCGGGATGGACGACCGCAGCCGCGACCGGTACGACCGGCTGGCCGGACGGCTCACCGCGGCCCCCTGACGCCCGGCCCCCTGATGCCCGGCCCCCTGACACGCGGGAGCCGGCGGCCCGGGAACCGGGCCGCCGGCTCGCGGCGTGCGGGGCGGGTCAGCGCTTGAAGACGTCCTTGACCTTCTCGCCGGCCTGCTTCAGGTCGGACTTGTCCTGGTCGACCTTGCCCTCGGCCTCGAGCTGCGGGTCGTCCGTGGCCCGGCCGACCGTCTCCTTGCCCTTGCCGGCGAGCTCCTCGGCCTTGTTCTTGATCTTGTCGTCGGCGCCCATGGCGTCCTCCTCGTGCTCGGTCTGCCTGCGTCGGACCCCACCGGGCTACCCGGTCCGCCACCCGTCCACCCGCTGCCGGGTCACCCGGCGGGGGTCGCCCTCGCCGCGGCGGGAGGAGCCGGACGGAGCCCCGACCTGGACGTGCGGCCCGGCTCCGGCATCGGCCGGGTCGACCCCGTGGCCCCGGGTCCGGTGTGGATGCCGCTGGTCCCGGGTCCGGTGCAGACGCCGCGGTGCGGGCGACCGCCGGCATCCGAATCGTCCGTTTCCGCGCCGCCGCAGCAGGTACTAGGTGTCCGTGGATGATCTGCCCTTCGATCCCCCGACCGGTCCGATCGGCGCCGACGAGCTCGCCGCCGTCGCGCGGCGCGTCGCCGAGCGCCCCGACCTGTGGGAGCCGACGCTCGATCCGACCCGGGAACACCGCACCTACAGCGAGGTCTACACCGACGAGCACCTCGGCGTCTGGGCCATCGCCTGGGCCGCCGACGACCACGACACCGGCTACCACGACCACGACCGCTCCCACGGCGCCGTGCACGTCGCCCGCGGCTGCATCCGCCACGAGCACCTGCAGCTCGGGGCGCGGCCCGTCGGCGAGGCCGTGCCGGCCGGGCAGGGCTTCCGGTTCGACAACACCGCCATCCACCGGATGCGCCGCGAGCCGGGGCACGACCTGACCGTCACGATCCACGCCTACTCCCCGCCCCTGGAGGAGACGGGGCAGTACGCGCAGGACGACCACGACCGGTTGCTGCACCGGGTCCCGAGTCCGTCCAGCGAGCAGCTGCGGCCGCAGGGCTTCCAGGGCGACCCGTCGGACGGGATCGGGGCCACCCGGCCCGGCTCCCGCCGGACATCGGTCGGGGGCTGACGGCGGGGGTCGGCGCCCGTCACCCCGCGCGCACGTCCCGCCGGGCGTACCCCACCGTCCCGGCGATCCCGAGCAGGGCGCCGATGGCGAGCATCGCCGCGGCCCCGGGCCAGTCGGGTGCCACGACGGGTACCGGCGCGAGGTGGGCGAACGGGGACAGCGCGCCCACCCAGGCCGGGGCGTCGACGCTGTCCACGACCACGTTCAGGACGAACCCGCCCGCCGCGGGCAGCAGCCCGACGGGCACGACGAGCGACGGTGCCCGGCCGAGGGCCAGCACCGCCGCCCCGAGTCCGAGCGCGGCGACCGGGAGCGTGGTCAGCGCTCCGGCGAGCGCGTCACCGAGGGCCAGCGGCACGCCGGCGACCCGGGTGCCGACCCACGTCGCGACCCCGGCGACCGCCGTGAGCGCGACGGCGCCCGCGGCGGTGACCGCGGCCTCCGCGGTGAGCAACCGACGGCGGGTGACCGGCGCGGCGAGCAGCAGGTCGAGGTGCCGGGCCGTCTCCGCGCCGGCCAGGGCGCCGATCCGGGAGGCCACGAAGCCGCCCACCGGCACGGCGAGCAGGGCGAACATCGTCGCGGCGTAGCCCGCGACCGACCCCAGCTCGGCGAACCCGGCCTCCGCCGCGAGCCGTGCGAAGACCGGGTTGTCGGCCAGGAAGGTGGTCATCGACTCCGCGATGACGCCGATCAGCAGGGAGAACGCGCCGACACCCACGGCCCAACCGGTCAGCGGGCGCAGCAGCCGGCGCACCGCGAACGCCGGGACCGAGCCCAGCAGCCCGGCCCGCGCGGCGACGGGGCCCGCTGCACCGAGCAGGCCCCCGTGCAGGTCGCGCCGACCGGCCAGCCCGACGGCGGCCCCGAGCAGGGCCGCCCCGGCGGCGGCGAGGACGGCGAGCGGGAGCAGGTGATCCCCGGCGTAGGGCCGTGTGAGCGCGGTGAGCCCGAACGGCGAGAACCAGTGCAGCCAGGACAGCGCCGCCGCCCCGTCGGCCACCATGCGGGCGAGCAGCCCGGCCAGGAGCACGCCCACCGCGGCTCCGGCGGCGGTCGCGCGGTCCGACCAGAGCTGGGCGCTCACCCCGCCCGCGCCGACGGCCACCACGCCGACCAGCCCGATCGACGCCCCGTGCGCGGCGGCGCCCGCCGGTGAGGTGCCGGTGACGAGGAGGGCCAGGGTCACGGCGGCGCCGATCGCCACCACGGCTCCGACGAGCACGGCCAGGTGCCCGGCGACGACGGTGCCGACCGGCACCCGTCCGGCCAGCAGCAGGTCCCACCGGCCGGCCTCCTCCTCGCCGCGCATGATCCGGACGGCGGCGAGCGCGGCCCAGACCGCGACCAGGACCGCGAGCACGGTGCCGGTGCGCCACACCGCGAAGCCGCCGGGATCGTCGAGCGCGACCGGCTCGCCGAACAGGGTGCGCACCGCCGGGTTCCCCGCCAGCGCCGACAGCGCGGCCGCACCACCGGGGGCGCCGGCGATCACCTCGTCGTAGGTGGCCACGACCAGGGCCGACAGGCCGGCGGCCACGACCAGGACGATCCCGGTTCCGCGCGCGACGAGCCGCACCGCCGGCCGGGCCGCGGCCGTCGCGGGTCGCGCGGGGACCGCCACCGGCACCGGCCGGTCGAGGACGGTCATCGCCCCGCTCCGCCGTAGTAGCCCAGGAAGACCTCTTCGAGCGTCGGTTCGCGCAGGCGGAGCGCGGTGACGTCGGCGGCGGCCAGCGCCCGCAGCGCCGGTCCCGGAGGGCCGGCCAGCGCGAACCGCAGCTGCCGCCCGTCGCCCGCCCGTCCACCGACCTCCACCCCGGACACGCCGCTCACGCCGGACAGGTCCGGCACCGGGCCGCGGACCACGGCCACCACCTCGGTGCGGTGCAGCCCGCGCAGGTCGGCGACGTCCGCCGTCTCCACGAGCCGCCCGGCCCGCAGTATCGCGACCCGGTCGCACACCGCCTCCACCTCCGACAGCTGGTGGGAGCTGAGGAACACCGTGCGGCCGCGGTCGCGGGCCTCGGCGACGGCGAGCCGGAACTGCTGCTCCATCAGCGGGTCCAACCCGCTGGTGGGCTCGTCGAGCACCAGCACCGGCGCGCGGCTGGCGAAGGCCGCGACGAGCGCGACCTTCTGCCGGTTGCCGGTCGAGTAGGTCCGCGCGAGCCGCGACGGGTCGAGGGCGAACCGCTCCACCAGCTCGGCGCGGTGGGCGGTGTCGGTGCCCGGGCCGATCCGCGCGAGCAGCTCCAGGATCTCCGCGCCGGTCATCCGCGGCCACAGGGCGACGTCGGCCGGGACGTGCGCGAGCTGCGCGTGCGCCGCGGCCACGTCCTCGGTCGGGGTCCCGAGGACCCAGGCCCGCCCGGAGGTGGGCCGGGCCAGGCCGAGCAGCAGGCGGATGGTGGTCGACTTCCCCGCGCCGTTGGGCCCGAGGAACCCGAGCACCTGCCCCGCGGAGACCTCGAGGTCCAGGGAGTCGAGCGCGAGCACCCGGCCGTAGCGCTTGGTGAGCCGTTCGGTGCGGATCGCGGGGACGGTGGGAGCGGCGGGCACGGCGGCCTCCGGTGGGCGCTGGTCATCGACGTGCCGACCAGGCTTCCCGGCGCTCCTGCAGCGGGACTGTACTCGCGCCCGACCGGGGCGGGAAGCACGTTCGTCGTCGGTCGGGCCGTCGCCGATATCCTGGACCGTCGTCGCGCCCGACCACCCCGAGAGGACCCCGGATTGTCCGAGACGATCGAGTTCCAGGCGGAGGCCCGCCAGCTGCTGCAGCTGATGATCCACTCGATCTACGCCACGAAGGACGTCTTCCTGCGCGAGCTCGTCTCCAACGCCTCGGACGCGCTGGACAAGCTCCGCCTCGCGTCGTACCAGGACAAGGACCTCGACGTCGACGTCTCCGACCTGCACATCGCGATCGACCTCGACCGGGAGGCCCGCACGCTGACCGTGCGGGACAACGGGATCGGGATGTCCCGCGACGAGGTGGTCGGGTTGATCGGCACCATCGCGCGGTCGGGCAGCGCCGAGATGCTGAGCCGGCTGCGGCAGGCCCGCGAGTCGGGGGCGGCCTCGGAGGAGGCGTCCGCCGAGCTGATCGGCCAGTTCGGTGTCGGGTTCTACTCCAGCTTCATGGTCGCCGACCGCGTCGAGATGGTCACCCGCGCCGCCGGGGCCACCACCGGCGTGCACTGGGAGTCGGCGGGCGAGGGCACCTACACCGTCGCGGACGCGCCGGACGCCGAGCAGGGCACGACGATCACGCTGCACCTCAAGCCGGAGGACGCCGAGGACGGGCTGCGCGACTACGCCGACCCGCACGTCGTCCGCGGCATCGTCAAGCGCTACTCGGACTTCATCACCTGGCCGATCCGCATGGCGCCGCTCGCTGGGGAGGGCGAGCCGGAGACGGTGAACTCCCGCAAGGCGCTGTGGTCGCGCCCGCAGAGCGACGTGACGGCCGAGGAGTACGCGGAGTTCTACCGGCACGTCAGCCACGACTGGCGCGAGCCGCTGGAGACGATCCGGCTCGCCGCGGAGGGGACGTTCGAGTACCAGGCGCTGCTGTTCCTGCCCGCCCACGCCCCGGTGGACCTGTTCCTGCGCGACGGCAAGCGCGGCGTGCAGCTCTACGTCAAGCGCGTGTTCATCATGGACGACTGCGAGGAGCTGGTCCCCGAGTACCTGCGCTTCGTCAAGGGCGTCGTCGACGCGGCCGACCTGTCGCTCAACGTCTCCCGCGAGATCCTGCAGCAGGACCGGCAGATCCAGCTCATCCGCCGGCGGCTGGTCAAGAAGGTGCTCTCGGCGATCCGCACGATGCTCGACACCGAGCCGGAGAAGTACGCGACGTTCTGGTCCGAGCTCGGCCGCGCCGTCAAGGAGGGCCTGCTCTCCGACCACGACAACCGCCAGGCGATCCTGGAGATCTGCTCGTTCCCCTCCACCCACGACAGCGAGCAGCCCACCACGCTGCGGGACTACGTCGCGCGCATGCCCGAGGGCCAGGACGCGGTCTACTACGCGACCGGCGCGTCGCGGGCGGCGCTGGAGGGCTCGCCGCACATGGAGGCCTTCCGCGCCGAGGGCTACGAGGTGCTGCTGCTCACCGACCCCGTCGACGAGGTGTGGGTCGACGTCGTGCCCGACTTCGACGGGACGCCGCTGCGCTCGATCGCCACCGGCGAGGTCGACCTCGGCGGCGACGAGCTCGACGAGGAGACCCGGGAGGGGTTCGGCGACCTGCTGGCCTGGCTCACGACGGCACTGGCCGACGAGGTCAAGGAGGTGCGGCTGTCCCACCGGCTCACGACGTCGGCCGCGTGCCTGGTGGGCGACCCGGGCGACCTCACCCCTGCGCTGGAGCGGATGTACCGGGCGATGGGACAGGAGCCGCCGAAGGTGAAGCGGATCCTGGAGCTGAACCCGCACAGCCCGCTGGTCACCGGCCTGCGCCGGACCCACGCGGAGCGACCCGACGACCCCGACCTGCGCGGGATCGCCGCGCTGCTGCACGGCACGGCGGTGCTGGCCGAGGGCGGCGAGCTCGCCGAGCCGGCCGCGTTCGCCGCGACGCTGACCGCGCAGCTGGAGAAGGCCCTGTCCGGGGGGTCGCCGTCCTGATCCGCCGGCGCCCCGGCACCAGCCGCCGGGGCGCCACCCGGTCGGTGGCGCAGCACGGTGTGGCGCCACGACGCCCAGCGCGGGTGGAGAGCGATCCACCACCGGGGGACGGTGGTCCGGGACTCCTGGGGTCCCCGGAGCTCGGCGACGTGCTGGCACCATCCACCGGGTGCAGCGACGGCATCGGGACCCCGGGCACGACAGGTGCGACTTCACCGACGACGTGCTGCTCGTCTGCCCCCGCTGTGCGGGTCGTGCGCACCTGTTCGCCCCGCCGAGCTGCGCCGGTCTGGCCGCCCGGCTCTCCTGCACCGGCTGCGGTCACGCCAGCGAGCGGTACCGGCACGCCGACGTCTGCCGCCGCACTGCTGTGGAGCCGCGAGTGGAGCTCTGGCTGCAGACCCCGTGCGCGGGCCGCGTCCTCTGGGCGTTCGACGCGGCGCACATCGCGGCGCTGGAGCTGCACGTCGGCGCCCGCCTGCGGATGGATCCGGTCGGGCCCGGGACCGCCGTGACGATGCTGGCCCGGCTCCCGAGCTGGATGACCCGGTGAAGCGTCCACCGTGATCATGATCGAGGACGGAGGTCGCCGATGAGGACTCCACTGATCGAGGCGTTGAACGTCCGGGCCATCCATGCGTACGAGGTGGAGGACGCCTCGGCTCTCCCGGGGCCTGCGCGTGCTGGGGGCGGTGATGGGCCTGTACGGCATCGCCAGGAACGGCGGGCTGCTCTGCGGGGGCATCGAGAACCTCTTCTTCGGCGGTCGGATGGAGGCGGTCGACGACGCGATCGAAGGCTTCCGGTGGTTCGGGCTGACGGACGTCGCCGCGCTCGTCGCCCGCGCCCGCGACGAGTACCTGCGGTGCCGTCCGACCGGCCGGGAGGACGTCTCCGACGAGGACGCGCTCATCTGGGACCAGATCGAGACCGCGTTCCTCGAGATCGCCGCCGACGAACGGCTCGAAGCGGCGGTGTCGGCCCGCCTGCAGGAGATCGCACCCGAGCTGCAGCCGTCCTGACGGTGGCAGGATCACGTCACTGCAGCGGGACGCAGCACCACGACACGCCGGAGGCCGGTCCCCTGTGCTGGAGAACCGGCCTCTGAGCTGCGATCCTGCTGGTCGGGGTGACAGGCGTGCAGGATCCGCTAGTTCTTCAGCTCAGCGTCGACCCGCTCGCCCGGGCCGCCGCGTCCCCGGTGGGCAGGTAGAACGCGGTAGTGGCCTCGACCGCGGCCGCGACGTGGTCCGGTTCGCCGCCCCCGGCCAGGTGGGCCTCGCCCCAGGCGGCGGCGCTGCGCCGGCTGAACTCCCGTCCGGCGGGTGATGCCCGGAACTGCTCGTGGTCGAGAACCTCGCCGTCGCCCAGGAACCTGGCGAGGGTGAGGAGGTGCAGGTCCCATCCGACGCCGCCGGCACCGGGGCCGTAGGTGGGGAACATGGGCTCTCCGACGGCCGCGGCGTGGACCAGCTCGAACTCCGTGTCCCCGGCCGAGCCAGGAGACAGGCGCACCTCGACCTCGCTCGTGCCCGGCCACTCGTCGGCCCCGGGCCCGAACATCCAGGACACCCGCAGCAGGCGCGGCGGCTCGCAACGGAGGATCTCACCGTGCTCGCCGCCGTCCAGCTCGAACGCCCCGCCGAGGCGCAGGTCGCCGGTGACCGGCTTCATCCAGCGGCTCAGTCGCTCGGGGCTGGTGATGGCGTCCCACACGTCGTCGACGTGCGCGTCGTAGCGACGCCTCAGCTCGATGGTGTAGGCCTCGCCGGCGGGCAGGGTCGCCGTGCCCATCTTCCGGCGGGCGGCGGCGAGTTCGTCGAGTACATCCTTCATCGTCGTGTCCCCTTCGCTGATGGATCGGCCTCGTCTGCATCAGTGCCGAACTCGGCCGGTCGGATGGGCTCTTCACCCGTCGGACGCCGAGCTGCACGCCTGCCCCGGGCCAGCGCGGTTCCCAGAGCGTCGAGGCGCTGGTCCCACAACCGGCGGAACCGGTCCAACCACGCGTCCGCCTCGCTCAGTGGCGCGGACTCGACGGCGTAGAACCGGCGAACGCCCGCAGCGCGCACCGACGCGAACCCGCTGGCACGCAGCACGCGCAGATGCTGTGAGACAGCTGGCTGGGAGAGTCCGGACTGGGCCCGGATCACGTCCGTGATCGCGCCGGAGGTCTGCTCGCCGTCGGCGAGCAGCTCCAGAACGCGCCGGCGCACCGGGTCGCCGAGGACGTCGAACGCGTGCACGAGCACTATGTACCAGCGGTGACTTATATAAGTCAAGGCTGGCACGCGGCGCTACGGCAGCTCGGAGTTCGTCGTGCTCTCGTTGCTCACCGGTGCGCGGATCGAGGAGCTGAGACGCTGACCCGGGCCCACGTCGATCTCGGAGGGGATGTTGGCGCTTCGGGAGCAGAAGACCGGGCAGGTCGAGATGTCGGAGAACCTCGCAGCGCGCTCGTCGCGGGCCGGCATCGATCAAGCACTGGGCATCATCACGGGCCAGAACCGGTGCACCGCGGACGAGGCGTTCGAGGTCCTGCGCAGCCTCTCTCAGAACCGCCACGTCGAGTCGTGCGACATCGCCCGGAGATGATCACCGCCGCCCGCTTCGAGCCCCGGTTCACGTCACCGGTCGCTCGACGGCCGTCGCTGTGCAGCGGTGGGCCTCGGAGTGGCCTAGGATCGTCGTCGTCGCCCCGGACCCCGGTGACGCTGACCGTTGCTGCCGTCATCGTCCGTGGGGACCGCGTGAAATCGTCACTTGATCGGGATGTCGGCGGCGCCGGCTACGTCCGGCTACCCTTCCTCGCTCACTCCAGTGAGCTGGCCGCGCTGCGCAGGGACGTGCGGTCATGGCTGCGCCCGGTGGGGTTGAGCCCCACCACCTGCGAGGATCTTCTGATCGCGGTCAACGAGGCAGCCAGCAACGTCGTCGAGCACGCCTACGACCGCGACGAGATCGGCGCGCTCACGGTGGAGCTGTGGTGCGCGGACGGCGCTGTCCACATCGCCGTGTCCGATCACGGTCAGTGGAGTCGTGGCGCAGCGGCCACGTACCGTGACGACTGCCTGGGTCTCAGGATGATGCGGGGCCTGGTGGACTCCGTGGTGATCCACACCGGAGCGGCGGGAACACAGGTGGTCCTGCAGGAGCCCTTGCCGGCCCGGGACAGCCGGCAGCAGGCGTCGTGACTGCGAACGGTACGAGTGCCGAGGTGTGACTGCGCACGACGCGAGTAGGGTTGCCCCCGCTGCGGTCGGTCGTCGCTCTGGTCGTCATCTCGCGCCTGCCGCCCTCCTCGAGCGACGGGATGTGCCTTGCCGATGAGGCCGGATGGCAGGTCGGCAGCTCGTGGCTGAGTTCGGTGAGGTGACGCGGGCGGTGTTGGCGATCGCGCGGGTCGGCGCGGACGACCGGGCGGTCGCGGCGCGGATCTGCCGGGCCTGCATCGAGGGGCTGGACGTGGACGGTGGTGCGATCTCGCTGCTGACGACGCGGCCGTCGCGTCAGGTCCTGGCGGCGACCGACCCGACGGCGGAGCTGCTCGAGGACCTCCAGTTCAGCCTGAACGAGGGGCCGTGCATGGAGGCCGCGACGCGTGGACGTGCGGTCCTGGTGCCGGACCTGGCGGAGTCCGGATCGACGTCGCGCTGGCCGGTGTTCGCCGGGGCGCTCGCCGAGCGCGCCGAGGTCGGCGCGCTGTTCGCGCTGCCACTGCAGTGGGGCGTGCTCAACCTCGGGGTGCTGGATCTCTACCGGGTGGCACCGGGGGCGCTGGCCGAGGAGCAGTTGCGCGACGTGGTGGCCGCTGCGGACACCGCAGCGCTGATGCTGCTCGGCCTGCGCACCGATCCGGGCGAGACCGACGGCAGTTGGTTGGACCAGGCCGTGGGCAATCGGGCGGAGATCCACCAAGCCACCGGGATGGTGCTGGCGCAACTCGGCATCAGCACGGCCGACGCGTTGGCCCGGCTGCGCGCCCACGCGTTCGTCCACGACCGCCTGTTGATCGACGTCGCGCGGGATGTCGTGGCGCGGCGGCTGAGGTTCACCGAGGATTCGAGGTAGCGATGGACAAGCACCCGGGAGTGCGTCCGATGGACCCGTCGAGCACCGACCGCGAACGGACGGTGAGCCGGGCGTTCGTCGTGCTGGCCGACACGCTGGTGGATGACTACGACGTCATCGACCTGCTCGACCGGCTGGTGGAGTTCTCCGTGCAGCTGCTGGGTGCCGACGCCGCTGGCATCGTGCTCGGGGACGCGCGGCGCGAGCTGCGCGCGGTCGCCGCGTCGAACGAGGACGCCCACATCATGGAACTGCTCCAGCTGCAGAGCGACGAGGGCCCCTGCCTGGACTGCTTCCAGACCGCCGCTCCGGTGAGCATCACCGACCTGCGCGACGCGGTGGGACGCTGGCCCGGGTTCGTCGCCGCGGTCGAGCAGCACGGCCGGTTCCGGTCGGTCCACGCTCTGCCGCTGCGGCTGCGCAACCGGGCCATCGGGGCGATGAACCTGTTCCGCCGCGCACCCGGCCCGCTGCTCGACGACGATCTCGCGCTCGGTCAGGCCCTGGCCGACGTCGCGACCATCGGCATCCTCCAGGAACGCGCGATCCAGCGCGGCGACGTGCTGGCCGAGCAGCTGCAGGGCGCCCTGAACAGCCGCGTGGTCATCGAGCAGGCCAAAGGCGTGATCGCCCAGCGCGCCGGACTGGACATGACCCAGGCGTTCGACCTCCTGCGCACCCACGCCCGGACCGGGAACCTCCTGCTCGCCGACGTCGCCCGCGGCGTCGTGCAGGGCACGATCAACCCGGCCACGCTCACCGTCCCACCGCGGAACAGCTCGACCTGACGATCGAGAGGGTTGACGAGCAGGCGGACGACGGCCACCGCGGTACGGCTGCAGGCAGGACAGGGACCTCGCGGGGGCGCTGGGAACCTGAGCGGCTGCGGCTGCGAGCCTGCGGTCTTCCTGGAGCCCCTCGCCCCGCACCGCCCCGCAGCCTGCTGCACCTGCCGCGCGTCGAGCGCACGAGCACTCCGGTGTGAACGCGGGCCACGGGTGTCGGCGGGCCCCGTTCGCACGCGTTCCCGCTGGTCGTCCTGCTGAGCAGACCACCCCGTTCGGCTGCATGCAGCTGTGGGAGGAGGGCCGGTACTGCGCCTACTCCCGCGATCCGGCCGGCGAGCAGCGGTCCAGGACCTTCCGGATCGAGGAGGACGCCACGGCCCCCCTCGACGAGACCGGGACGAGCGAGTCGCGCCGTGTCTTCGCCCCGCCGCACGTGTGGCGGACCCCCTTCGCCGAGCACGCGGCGGCCCGGACGGCGACGTGGAGCACCGGGATCACGACGGCCGTCCGTGACCGCTCGACAACAGCGTCCGCATCCTGCGCGGCCTCGACGACCCGGACACGGACGAGGCACCGCCGCCCGTCCTCGCTCCGGCGTGAGGCGATGCTCCGGATCGCTCCGCGGGAACGACGGAAGCCCTGGCCCGACACTCGGTTCAAGCGTCTGACCAGGGCTTCCGACTCGTCGGGGTGACAGGATTTGAACCTGCGACCTCTTCGTCCCGAAGCAATCGCCGGAGCTGAGCCAGCGGGACGAACGCCCTTGTCAGTGATGGTGCGGAGTCCGAGGACGTCCGTCGGGCGCTGACGATGTGCGGGTCGGTTGTCACGCATTTGGACACTCAGCAGCGCTATGGGTCTACAGGGCGCGCTCGTCATCGGGCTACGCGGCTGCAGCGGGCCGCCGCGGCGTCGGCGTCCTCGTCGTCAGCGCACCGGCGGTGCAACGGCTACGTGCCCGGGCGGCGTTTGCACCAGCGCCGACCCCGCGGCGACGACGACGGTGGCGTGCTTCCAGGGTTGCTCCTGGAGCCTGAACGGGCGTTCCTCGCGGTCCCACGCCTCTATCAACTGCAGCTGGGCCTGCGAGTCCCCGTCCCGAGCAAGGAGGCGTCGTTCTGCTTCGTGACGATCGACCTGCATCCACACCGAGGCGTCCACGAACGGCGCCAGCTGTCGGCGGATGCTGCCGCACCCCTCGATCCATACGGCGTCCAGTCCGCGGGGCAGCGCGATCGACCCTGGGCGACCCTTGTCGATCCACCCTGGCGGCCGGTAGTCGACGGCTTCACCCGCACGTAGCGGCTCGAGCACATGGGCGGCCATGATCTCGCCCCAACCGAAGAACGAGTGATGCCAGGCCACGTCGTCCGTGTGGACGGTGGCGGACTGCGGCACGTGGGCCGCGAGTGCGTCAGCCAGGCGCGTCTTGCCGGCCCCGCCTCGACCGTCGACAGCGATGATGCGCGGCCTGCCGCTCGGCGCACCAGCCGCGGCCATGAGCCGCTCCGCCAGCGCGCTTACGGGTATGACCTCCCACGGGCCCGCTAGGGGCTCGCCCTCTTCCAGCACCATCGGCTTCCCTGTCAACCCAGCAACTCCTCGTTCGTTCTCGACCTGCTAGTTCCCGCTTACCGTAACGACCGTGTCGTCGCGCGGGACAGTGCGACCGAGTGGCTTCGCGTTGGCGGCCCCTTCTGTCTGCTAGTCGGTACCAGGTCGGAGAGTCTTGTGGGCGGTGCTGGATGCGTTAGGGCCCTGCGGGTCCCGGTGGTGGAGGAGCCCTCCCCTCGTCGTGTTCACGGAGAGTCCTACGGCGCCCACCCCCGCGGAGTGTCCTGCCAAGACGTCTTCGGTCGTTGCTGCTCGTCGCCCGTCACCGCAGCCTGTTCCCGATGGGTCCGCATCGGCGGGGATACCAAGACGCGCAAGTCCCGTCGGACCCTGGCCCTCCCGTCGCGGTGCGTCGATGCGCTCCGGGAGCAGAGGATCAGGCAGGGCGCGGCCCGTCGGCTGGCCGGTGCGCGGTGGACGGATCACGGGCTCGTGTTCGCCTCCGAAACCGGTACCCCGCTCGACGCGGCGAACGTACGTCGGGGGTTTCGTCGGGTCGCTGCTGCTGCCGGGCTCCCGGCGAAGGAGTGGACTCCTCGGGAGCTGCGCCACAGCTTCGTGTCCCTGCTGTCGGACGACGGTGTGCCGATCGAGCAGATCTCCCGGCTGGTGGGTCACAGCGGGACGTCGGTCACGGAGCTGGTCTACAGGAAGCAGATCCGACCAGTCGTGGAGGACGGCGCGACGGCGATGGACCGCATCTTCCCCCGTGCGTCGGGGTAGTCACGCAGATCGTCACTCAGCGGCCACCGGGAACGACGGAAGCCCTGGCCCGACACTCGGTTCGAGCGTCTGGCCAGGGCTTCCGACTCGTCGGGGTGACAGGATTTGAACCTGCGACCTCTTCGTCCCGAACGAAGCGCGCTACCAAGCTGCGCCACACCCCGATGGCCCGAGGGCCGTGTGCCACTCTAGCCCACGTCCGCCCGGGCCGACGCGGGGGTCACCCCGGGTCCGGCGGAGCGCGCGGGACGGGGGACGAGGGTGAGCAGGCTGGCCTCGGGCGGGCAGGCGAAGCGCACCGGGGCCCAGGGCGAGGTGCCCAGGCCGGCGGAGACGTGCAGGTGCGTGTGCACGCCCCAGCGCGACGCCCCGCGGGCCCGGGAGCGGTCGATGCCGCAGTTGGTGACGATCGCGCCGAAGCCCGGCACGCGGAGCTGGCCGCCGTGGGTGTGGCCGGCCAGCACGAGGTCGTAGCCGTCCCCGGCGAAGCGGTCGAGCACCCGCGGCTCGGGGGAGTGGGTGAGCCCCAGCGCCAGGTCGGCCTCGCGGCGGCCCGCGACGCGGTCGTAGCGGTCCAGACCGAGGTGCGGGTCGTCGACCCCGGCGGCGGCCACGGTCAGCCCGGCGACCTCCAGGACCGGCCGCTGGTGCGTGGCGTCCTGCCAGCCCCGCTCGACCATGGCCGCGCGCAGGTCGCGCCAGGGCAGCAGCTCGCCCGTCGGGTTCGCCTTCGCGCCCCACAGGTACCGGGCCGGGTTCTTCGGCGTGGGCGCGAAGTAGTCGTTGCTGCCGAACACGAACAGCCCCGGTCGCGCCAGCAGCGGTCCCAGCGCGGCCAGCACGGCGGGGACGGCGCGGGGGTGCGCGAGGTTGTCGCCGGTGTTCACGACGAGATCGGGTTCGAGCCGCGCCAGGTCGGCCACCCAGCGCTGCTTGCTGCGCTGGTTCGGCGTCATGTGCAGGTCGGACACGTGCAGCAGCCGCAGCGGCCGGCTGCCGGGGGCCAGCACCGGCAGCTCGGCCTCCCGCAGCGTCCAGCGCCGGCGCTCGACGCCCGCGCCGTACGCCACCGCCGCCGCGCCCGTGGTGGTGGCGCCGAGGGCCAGCCGGGCCAGGAGGTTCACCGGTGCAGGGTAGCTTTCCCGGCGTGACCACCCTCAAGGCGCAGCTGCGGGCCGACCTCACCGCGGCGATGAAGGCCCGCGACGAGCTCGTCAAGGGCACCCTGCGGATGACGCTCACCGCGGTGGGCAACGCCGAGGTCGCGGGCACCGAGGCGCGGGAGCTCAGCGACGACGAGGTGCTCAAGGTGATCGCCAAGGAGGCCAAGAAGCGGGCCGAGTCCGCCGAGGCCTTCGCCGCCGCCGGCCGCGAGGAGCTGGCCGCGCAGGAGCGCGCCGAGGGCGAGGTGCTGGCCCGCTACCTGCCCACGCAGCTCACCGACGACGAGCTGGCCGCGATCGCGCGCACGGCCGTCGACGAGACCGCCGCCGAGCTGGGCGAGCAGCCCGGCCCGCGGCAGATGGGCCAGGTCATGAAGCGCGCCAACGCCGCGGCGGCCGGCCGCGCCGACGGCGGCCGGGTCGCGGCCGCGGTGAAGGCTCTGCTGCTCCCCTAGCACCGGGGGGGGTGGACGACCTGCTGCTCGGTCCAGGGCCGGGTGGCGCGGCCGTCGACGGTGCTGCACCCGGCCGTGGCGTCGATCGCTGGGCTGCTCGTCGAGCGCGGGGTGCTGCGGGAGGAGCCGGCCGCGTGCTGCTCCGGCGCGGCACCGACCTGCCCGAGGCCGACCCCGGGCCCCGCAACGCGTGCTCGTCGACGGGGGGGGCGCCCTCGGCGCACGAGACCCTGCTCGTCGCGCTGGTGCACCACGACCCCGGCCGCGTCGACGCCCTGCTTGCGGGGGAGGAGCGCGAGGTGCGCCGGCGGCCCGTGCGCGGGCCGCCGACATCACCGAGCACGCGACCGACCAACCCGGGATCCGCGCGGCCGGGGACGTGGCCGCGTCACCCCATCAGGTCGTCGGAGCCTTCCGTCGCGCGGCCGCCTTCTTCGGTGCGGCCGGCTTCTTCGCCGTCGCCGCCGGCTTGCGCGCGGGCGCCTTCTTCTTCGGCGCCGGCGCCTTGGCCCGCCGCTCGGCGAGCAGCTCGCTCGCGCGCTCGTCGGTGATCTGCTCGACGCTGTCGCCCTTGCGCAGGCTGGCGTTCGTCTCACCGTCGGTGACGTACGGGCCGAACCGCCCGTCCTTGATCACCATCGGCTTCTTCGAGTTGGCGTCGACGCCCAGCTCGCGCAGCGGCGGCGTCGCGGCGGCTGAACGGCGGCCCCGCTCCTTGGGACGGGAGTAGATCTCCAGCGCCTCGTCGAGGGTCACCGTGAACAGCTGCTCCTCGCTGGTCAGCGACCGCGAGTCGGTGCCCTTCTTCAGGTACGGGCCGTAGCGCCCGTTCTGCGCGGTGATCTCCTCGCCGCTGTCGGGATCGGTGCCGACCAGCCGGGGCAGCGACAGCAGCTTGAGCGCGTCCTCGAGCGTCACCGTCTCGGTGGACATGTCCTTGAACAGCGAGCCGGTGCGCGGCTTGGGCTTCGCCGCCTTCTTCCTCGCCGACTCCTTCTTCTCCGGCTCCGGCTCCTCGGCGTCGGGGAGGATCTCGGTGACGTAGGGCCCGTAGCGGCCCTCCTTGGCGACGATCTCGTGCCCGGTGACGGGGTCGGTGCCCAGCGAGCGGCCCTCCTGCGGCACCGAGAACAGCTGCTCGGCGACCTCGCGGGTGAGCTCGTCGGGCGGCAGGTCCTCGGGCAGGTTGGCGCGCCGGCTCTGTCCGTCCTCCACGCGCTCCAGGTACGGGCCGAAGCGCCCGACCCGGACCACGACGTCGTCGAACACCGGCACCGAGTTGATCTCGCGGGCGTCGATCTCCTCGAGGTTCACGCCCACGAGCTTCTTCAGCCCGCCCGCGCGGGCCACCGAGCCCTCGCTGCCCTGCTGGCCGCCGAAGTAGAAGCCGGTCAGCCAGCTGGTGCGGGCCTGCGTCCCGTGCGCGATGGCGTCGAGCTCGTCCTCCATCGCCGCGGTGAAGTCGTAGTCGACGAGGCGGCCGAAGTGGTGCTCCAGCAGCCCCACCACGGCGAACGCGACCCAGGACGGGACCAGCGCCTGGCCCTTCTTCCACACGTAGCCGCGGTCCTGGATGGTCTTGATGATCGACGCGTAGGTGGACGGCCGGCCGATGCCGAGGTCCTCCAGCGACTTCACCAGGCTCGGCTCGGTGTAGCGGGACGGCGGGTTGGTCGTGTGGCCCTCGGGGGTGAGCGAGTCGGCGACCAGGGACTGGCCCTTCGCCAGCTCGGGCAGCCGCGACTCCGCGTCGTCGGCCTGCGCCTCGCTGCCCTCGTCGAGCGTCTCCACGTAGGCCTTGAGGAACCCGGCGAAGGTGATCGTGCGACCCGACGAGCCGAGGACGACCGCCTCGCCCGTCGCGGCCGTGCCCCCGATCCGCACGCTGACGCTGGTGCCGCGGGCGTCGGCCATCTGCGAGGCGACGGTGCGCTGCCAGATCAGCTCGTAGAGCCGGAAGTCGTCGCCGTCCACCTCGCGGGCGATGTCGCCCGGCGTGCGGAACGCGTCCCCCGCGGGCCGGATCGCCTCGTGGGCCTCCTGCGCGTTCTTCACCTTGCGCGTGTACTGCCGCGGCTGCGCCGGCACGTAGGCGTCGCCGTAGAGCTCGCGGGCCTGGCTGCGGGCGGCGTTGATCGCCGACTCCGACAGCGTGGTGGAGTCGGTGCGCAGGTAGGTGATGTAGCCGTTCTCGTAGAGCCGCTGCGCGCTGCGCATCGTGCGGTCGGCGGAGAACCGGAGCTTGCGGCCCGCCTCCTGCTGCAGCGTGGAGGTCATGAACGGCGCGTACGGCTTGCGCGTGTAGGGCTTGGACTCCACCGACTCGACGGCGAGGTCGCGGCCCTGCAGCGCCTCGGCGAGCCGGCGGGCGCTCGCCTCGTCCAGGACGGTGGCGTCGTTCTTCAGCCGGCCGTCCGGGCCGAAGTCCCGCCCGGTGGCGACCCGCGCGCCGTCCACGGCGACGAGCCGGGCCGGGAAGCGCCGCGGCGTCGCGTCCGCACCGGCGTCGAGCTGCGCCGCGATGTCCCAGTAGGAGGCGGCGACGAACGCCATCCGCTCCCGCTCGCGCTGCACGATGATCCGCGTGGCCACCGACTGCACGCGGCCGGCCGACAGCCGCGGCATGACCTTCTTCCACAGCACGGGGGAGACCTCGTAGCCGTAGAGCCGGTCGAGGATGCGGCGGGTCTCCTGGGCGTCGACCATGTCCTGGTCGAGGTCGCGCAGGTTCTCCACCGCGGCGCGGATGGCGGGCTCACTGATCTCGTGGAAGACCATCCGGCGGACCGGGACCTTGGGCTTGAGCGTGTCGAGCAGGTGCCAGGCGATGGCCTCGCCCTCGCGGTCGGGGTCCGTGGCGAGCAGGACCTCGTCGACCGTCTTCAGGGCGTCCTTGAGCTCGGCGACCTTGCCCTTCTTCTCGGGCGTGATGATGTAGAGGGGGGCGAACTCGTGGTCGACGTCCACGCCCAGGCGCGCCCAGGGCTCGCCCTTGTACTTGGCGGGGACGTCCGCGGCGCCGCGCGGCAGGTCGCGGATGTGCCCGACGGAGGCCTCGACCACGTAGTCCTTGCCCAGGAACTTCTGGATCTTCGCGGCCTTGGTGCCGGACTCGACGATCACCAGCCGCCGGATGGGTCGCCCCGTCGTCGTGGCGGTGGGCGTGCCCGTGCGTCGGCTGCCGCCCGCCTCCTGCTGCGTGCCGGGCCTCGGGCTCGTCGTTCCGGTCGTCACTGTGGTCCTGTCTGCTCGCTCTGCGCGGTCCTTCAGCCTCCGAGTATGCGGGCCGTCCTCTCCGGCCTACACACCGATACGCCTCCGCGCCCACCCCCGCCCCGTGTCGGCTCCGTCACACCGGGGTGCGGCGAGAGCGTAACGAGCAGGTCAACCGACACCCCAGCACCGCGGCCAGCGCGCCGGATCCACCCCGCGCGGGGGCGGCCCGACCAGCTCCACGAGCCGCCGCACGCGCCGCGTGCCGGCGATGCGCAGCGCGGGGCCGCGCGGCACCCGGGCCGGGGGCAGGCCCGCGCGGGTGGCCGCCGCGATGAGGGGCAGGTGGGTGTCGGGGGCGTGCGGGTCGAGCAGCAGCAGCCAGCCGCCCCGCTCGTCCGGCTGCCCCGCGGCGAGGCACCACAGCCGCAGCGCGGCGCCGTCCAGCTGCCAGCCCGCGGGCACGGACTTCACCGCGCCGGTCGTCCACTCGCGGGCCAGCCCGACGAGGTCGCACCGGAACGCCGAGCGCACCGCCGTCGACCCGTGCTCGGTGCGCACCGCCTCGACCGGGATGCCCGCCGCCGCGCAGGCGTCCACGACGGCCGGGGCGTGCGCGGGGTCGGTGAGGACGATCGAGAGCCGGGCCTGGTCACCCGCGCCGAACCGGACGATCTGCCCGGGCCCGCACAGCAGCCCGGCCAGGTCGTGCACCCCCGCCGGACGGGCCTCGGCGGAGAACAGGGACATCTGCGGCACGTGCGTACGGTAGAACAGGCGTTCGACGGGGGGAAGAGCGGCGCGCCGGACACGGCGGAGGCCGCCCACCCGGCGTGCGGGTGGACGGCCTCCGGAGGCGGGGGAGCGGTCAGCCGACCGTGCTCTCCGCGGGGGTGTCGGTGATCGACGTGGAGCGCCGCTTGGACACGACGACGGCCCCGACGATGATCGCCACCGCGACGAGCGCGATCGCGATGCTGATGACCGGGTTGGCCGTGGTGCCCACCGACAGCGCGACGACGGCCGGCGCGATCAGCACCGAGACCAGGTTCATCACCTTGATCAGCGGGTTGATCGAGGGGCCGGCGGTGTCCTTGAACGGGTCGCCGACGGTGTCGCCGATGACGGTCGCCTCGTGCGCGGGCGAGCCCTTGCCGCCGTGGTTGCCGTCCTCGACCAGCTTCTTCGCGTTGTCCCACGCGCCACCGGAGTTGGCCAGGAACACGGCCATCAGGGTGCCGCTGGCGATGGCGCCGGCCAGGTAGCCGGCCAGCGGGCCGACGCCGAGGCCGAAGCCGACCGCGATCGGGGCGAAGATCGCCAGCAGGCCGGGGGTGGCCAGCTCGCGCAGCGAGTCGCGGGTGCAGATGTCCACGACGCGGCCGTACTCGGGGCGGACGGTGCCCTCCATGATGCCGGGGTTCTCCCGGAACTGGCGGCGCACCTCGAACACGATCGCGCCCGCGGCCCGGGTCACGGCGTTGATCGCCAGACCCGAGAACATGAACACGACCGAGGCGCCGATGATGACGCCGACCAGGGTGTTCGGTGCGAAGACCTCGAAGGCGAAGGCGGTGCCGACGTCCCCGGCCACCGCGCCCGCGTCGGCCAGCGCGACCGTGATGGCGTCGCGGTAGGAGCCGAACAGCGCGGTGGCGGCGAGCACGGCCGTCGCGATCGCGATGCCCTTGGTGATGGCCTTCGTGGTGTTCCCGACCGCGTCGAGCTCGGTGAGGATGTCCACCCCGGGGCCGGACACGTCGCCGGACATCTCCGCGATGCCCTGCGCGTTGTCGGCGACCGGGCCGAAGGTGTCCATGGCGACGATGACGCCGACCGTGGTGAGCAGGCCGGTACCGGCCAGCGCCACCGCGAACAGCGCCACGGTGATCGAGCCGGTGGCCAGCGCGAAGGCGCCGAACACCGCACCGCTGATCACGAGGGCGGTGTAGACGGCCGACTCGAAGCCGATCGAGATGCCGGAGAGGATGACCGTGGCCGCACCGGTGAGCGAGGAGCGGCCCACGTCCTGCACGGGCTTGTCCTCGGTGCCGGTGAAGTAGCCGGTGAGCCGCAGGATCGCCGCGGCCAGCACGATGCCGATGATCACGGCGACCGTGGCCAGCAGACGGGGGTCCGTGCCGGCCATGTCGGCGACGACGGTGGTGTCCGTGGGCCCGTCGAGCTGGTCGAAGCTGCCCGGCAGGTAGACGTAGGCGGCGATGCCGCTGAGCACCGCGGAGATCGCCGCGGAGATGTAGAAGCTCCGGTTGATCGTCGTCAGGCTGCCCTCGCCCTCGCGGGTGCGGGTGATGTAGACGCCGATCACCGCGGTGATCACGCCGATGGCCGGGATGATCAGGGGGAAGAGCAGGCCCTGCAGGCCGAACGCCGCGGTGCCCAGGATCAGGGCGGCGACGAGGGTGACGGCGTAGGACTCGAAGAGGTCCGCGGCCATGCCGGCGCAGTCGCCCACGTTGTCGCCCACGTTGTCGGCGATGGTGGCGGCGTTGCGGGGGTCGTCCTCGGGGATGCCCTGCTCGACCTTGCCGACGAGGTCGGCGCCCACGTCCGCGGCCTTGGTGAAGATGCCGCCGCCGACGCGCATGAACATCGCGAGCAGGGCTGCGCCGAAGCCGAAGCCCTCCAGCACGCGGGGAGCGCCGCCGGCGTAGACGAGCACGACGACCGCGGCACCGAACAGGCCGAGCCCGACGGTGAACATGCCGACGACGCCGCCGGTGCGGAACGCGATGCGGGTGGCCTTCTCGCGGCCGCCGGGCTCGCGGGAGGCCGACGCCACCCGGATGTTCGCGGCGGTGGCGAGCCGCATGCCCAGGCTGCCGATCGCGGCGGAGAAGAGCGCGCCGACGAGGAAGAAGATCGACCGCCCGATGCTCTCGCCGATGTTGGCGGCGGGGAGTGCGAAGAGCAGCACGAAGACGATCGCGACGAAGACGCCGAGCGTCTTGAACTGGCGGTTGAGGTACGCCGTGGCGCCTTCCTGGACCGCTCGGCCGATCTCCTGCATCTTCGGGGTGCCCGCGTCGGCGGCGAGCACCTCCCGACGCAGGACGAAGCCGATGGCCAGGGCAGCGAGGGCGACCACCGCGACCACACCCACGATGAGGTAGTCGTTCGCCGCGAGTCGGATGGCCGAGGCCTCCGCGGCGAGGGTGGATGCGAGCATCCGTCCTCCTGGTTCCGTGATCAGTGGGCCAGGGGTCCTCCGGACGGCGTCCCTGGCGTCTCGAAAGCCGTTGCCGCAGGTGGGCGCGGCTTCGGGCGCGTGCAGTGTAGATGTGGGACCCCGGCCTCCCCGGAGGGGCGTCGTGTGATGTCGGTCGGGTCACGGATCGATGACGACCTGGTCGAGGGCCCGCGCGGGGGTGTGCCACCCTCGTCCCGTGAACGCGCGTTCGAACACGCTGGCGGCCGACCGGGGCGCGCTCCTGCTGGACCGCGTGCTCGCGGGGTCGGGGCGGGAGGGCCTGCGGCACGTCGTCGCCGTGCCCGCCCGGCCCGGGACGCCGGTGGAGTGGCCGCACTGGACGCCCGCGCCGGTGCGCGCGGCCTTCGCCCGCTGCGGGGTCGCGTCCCCCTGGCGCCACCAGGCGGAGGCGGCCGAGCTCGCCCACGCGGGCCTCGACGTCGTGCTGGCCACGGGCACGGCCTCGGGCAAGTCGCTGGCCTACCAGCTGCCCGCGCTCGCGCGGCTCACCGCCGACCCCCGCGCCACCGCGCTCTACCTCGCCCCCACCAAGGCCCTGGCCGCCGACCAGCTCCGGGCCCTGGAGGAGCTGGACGTGCCGGACGTGCGGCCCGCGGTGCTGGACGGCGACACCCCGACCGACGCCCGCGACTGGGTGCGCAGCCACGCCCGGTTCGTGCTCAGCAACCCGGACATGCTGCACCGCTCGGTCCTGCCGCGGCACCCGCGCTGGTCGACGTTCCTGCGCCGGCTCGCCGTCGTCGTGGTGGACGAGTGCCACACCTACCGCGGCGTGTTCGGCTCGCACGTCGCCCTGCTGCTGCGGCGCCTCCTGCGGGTGGCGGCGCGCTACGGCGCCCACCCGGTGGTCGTGCTGGCCTCGGCCACGGTGGCCGAGCCGGCCGCCTTCGCCACGCGGCTCACGGGGCGCCCGGTGCGGGCCGTCACCGACGACGCCTCCCCGCGGGCCGGGCGCACCGTCGTGCTGTGGGAGCCGCCGCTGCTGCCGGGCGCGGGCGGCGAGCACGGCGCGCCCGTGCGCCGCCCCGCCGGTGCCGAGTGCGCGCGGATGCTGGCCGACCTCGTCGTGGAGGACGCCCGCACGCTGGCCTTCGTGCGGTCGCGGCGGGGCGCGGAGCTGACCGCCGTGCAGGCCCAGCGGCTGCTCCGCGAGATCGACCCGGACCTGGCTCTGCGCGTCGCGGCCTACCGCGGCGGCTACCTGCCCGAGGAGCGCCGCGCGCTGGAGGCCGCGCTCGCCCGGGGGGACCTGGTCGGCATGGCCACCACCAACGCCCTCGAGCTGGGCGTCGACATCTCCGGGCTGGACGCCGTGCTGGTGGCGGGCTTCCCCGGCACCCGGGCGTCGTTCTGGCAGCAGGCCGGCCGGGCCGGGCGCTCCGCGGACTCCGCGCTGGTGGTGCTCGTGGCCCGGGACGACCCGCTCGACACCTACCTGGTGCACCACCCGGACGCCCTGCTCGGCGCCCCGGTGGAGGGCTGCGTGCTCGACCCGGCCAACCCCTACGTGCTCGCCCCGCACCTGGCGTGCGCGGCCGCCGAGCTGCCGCTGACCGAGGCCGACGTCGCCGGGGTCTTCGGCGGGGCGGTGGCCGAGGAGGTGCTCGACGAGCTGGTGGCCGACCGCGTGCTGCGCCGCCGCCCGGCGGGCTGGTTCTGGCCGTCGACCCGCGAGCGGCCCGACGTCGACCTGCGCGGCTCCGGGGCCGGCCAGGTGGCCGTCGTGGAGGGGGAGACCGGCCGGATGCTCGGCACGGTGGATGCGGCGTCCGCCCCGGCCACCGTGCACCCCGGGGCGGTGCACCTGCACCGCGGGGTGAACCACGTCGTGGACGAGCTCGACCTCGACGCCGGGGTGGCGCTGGTGCACCGGGCCGACCCGGACTGGCGCACCGACGCGCGCTCGGTGTCCGACGTCGAGGTGGTGCGGGTGCTCACCAGCCGCGAGCACGGCCCCGTGCGCGTCTCGTTCGCCGAGGTGCGCGTCACCTCCCAGGTGGTGTCCTACCTGCGCCGGGCCCCCGACGGCACGGTGCTCGACGAGGTGCCGCTCGACCTGCCCGAGCAGACCCTGACCACGCGCTCGGTGCTCTACGACGTCGACGACGAGGCGCTGCACGCGGCCGGTCTCACCCCGGCCGGGCTGCCCGGTGCGCTGCACGCCGCCGAGCACGCCGCGATCGGCCTGCTGCCGCTGTTCGCGCTGTGCGACCGCTGGGACATCGGCGGTCTGTCCACCGCGTGCCACCCGCACACCGGGCGCCCGACGGTCTTCGTGCACGACGGCCACCCGGGCGGTGCCGGGTTCGCCGAGCGCGGTCACGCCGTGCTGCCCGCCTGGCTGGCGGCCACCCGGGCGGCCGTCGCCGAGTGCGGCTGCCCGGCTGGCTGCCCGTCCTGCGTGCAGTCGCCCAAGTGCGGCAACGGGAACTCCCCGCTGGACAAGGCGGGTGCGGTCACCGTGCTCGACCTCGTGCTGCGCGCCCTGCGCTGACGCGGCCGGGACGTCGGTCGGCCCGGCCCGGGCCCGGCCGACGGCCACCGCGGCCCCCACGAGGGCCAGGCGGACGTCGACCTCCACCGCCACGGTCGCCTCCCAGCCGTCGAGCCGGCACTGCACGAGCCGGCCGCCCGACCCGGTGGCGACCTGCGCGGCCCGGTCGCACGCCGCGGTCACGCCGAACACGGCGTGCCCGGCGGCCGCGAGCGCCGCGAGGTCGGCCGCCGCGGCGGCCCGGTGCCGGGCGGTGACGGCGGCGCCCAGGGCGAGCACGACCGTCAGGGCCCCGAGGAGCACCGCGACCACCGCCGCGGCCGCGACGGTCGCGACGCCGTCGTCGTGCGGTGCGCTCACGGCGCGACCCCCGGTTCGGCCACCGCGACGGCGCGGCCGCCGACCCGCAGGGGCAGCGGGCCGACCGGCCGGGCCGACACCTCGGCGACCAGCTGGTCGCCGTCCGCGGTGAGGACGAGCACCGCGCCGTCCGGCGCGATGGCGGCCGCGACCTCCCGGCCGCGGTCGGGCTCCCCGCGGGCGGCGAGCCGGGCCAGCTCGCGGGCGGCGTCGATGCAGCGCACCGACGCCGCCGCGGCCGTGACGGCGCCGAGCGCCACCGCCAGGAACGCGGCCAGGCTCGCCAGGGCGAGCGCGGCCTCCACGGTGGCGGCACCCCGGTCGCCGGTCAGAAGGTGGTGCTGAGCGCGCGCTGCACCAGTCCGGTCAGCGCGGTGACGACGCTGTCGCCGCTCAGCACCGTGTAGAGGATCGCGGCGAAGGCCGCGGCGGCGACCGTGCCGATGGCGTACTCCACGGTGCTCATGCCGCTGTCGTCGCGCCAGAGCCGGGTCGGGCGCGGGGCGGCGCGGCGGCGGCGCGGGGGCCTCGCGCCGAGCAGGAGGCGCAGGGTGCGGGTGCGGGTCGGTGCGGTCATGGTCGGTCTCCTTCTCGAGGGGTTGCGGTCGCACGGTGGTCACCACCGGGCCAGTGCCTCGCCCGCCAGCCCGATGACGACGGGGGCGATGCCGAGGGCGAGGAACGCGGGGAGGAAGCACAGCCCGAGCGGGCCGGCCACGAGCACGCCCGCGCGCTGGGCGCGGGCCTGGGCGGTGTCGACGAGCTCGGCGCGCACCCGGGCGCCCTCCGACGCGGCGACCTGGGCGAGCGCGGCGCCGGTGCCGGCCGACCGGGTGGCCGCGCGGGCGACCGCGGTGAGCCCGGGAACGTCGTGCGCCCCCGACCACGCGTCCCCGGCGGTGGCGCCGAGCTGCAGGAGCCCGGCGACGCGGCGCAGTGCGGCACCGGCCGGCCCGTCCAGCGCGGCGGCCGAGGCGGCCAGGGCCGCGGCCACCGGCATCCCGGCGCGCAGGCAGACGTCGAACAGCTCCCACGCGGCGGCCAGCGCGACCCCGTCGGTGGGGCGGGCCGCCGGGCGGGCGAGCCGGGAGCGGGCGAGAAGGCCCAGCGCCAGCCCGGCGCCCGCGACGAGCACCGCGGCGGTCGGCCCGCCCAGCAGCCAGCCCGCCCCGCCGGCCGCCGCGGCAGCGACACCGACCCACGCGGGCCGCAGCCCGGCGGGGTCCCCGTCGGGCGCCGGGGAGGGCGGGTGCAGCCGCGAGGCGCCGGGTCGGGGTGCGCCCAGGAGCAGCGCGCCGGCCAGCAGGACCAGCGCCAGCGGGACGGTCGCCGTGGCCCCGGTCGTCGTCGTGCCGGTCATCGCGGCACTGGAGATCGTCGTGCCGGTCAGCGCGGCACCCGACATCACCGACCCGCTCACCGCGGCACCGCCGACCGCAGGATCCGGTCGCTCCAGGCCGCACCGGCCGCGACCAGCCCGACGCCGACCACGAGCAGGACCTGGCCCAGCGGGCCGGAGCGCAGCACGTCCAGCGGGGCCGCGCCGACCAGCTGCCCCAGCCCGATGCCCAGCAGCGGCAGCCCGGTGAGCACCGCCGCCGTGGCGCGGGGACCGGCCAGCTCGGCGCGGACCCGGGCGGCGAAGCGGACCCGCCAGTCGAGGTCGCGCCGGGCCCCGTCGAGCAGGCCCGCCAGCGGCACGCCGTGCTCGTCGGCCAGCGCCCAGGCCGCGGCGAGCCGCTCGACGTCCGCCCGCACCTCGGGACGGTCGCGGGCGGCCCGGCGCAGGGCGCGGGGCACGTCGTCGCCCAGCCGGCTCGCCTCGGCGGCCGGGGCGAGCACGGCCCGCGCGGCGGGGCCGTCGGCGTCGCTCCCGGCCAGCGCCGCGGCCGGGTGCGCCCCGGCGGCGAGCTCGTCGGCGAGCCGGCCGAGTGCGGCGGCCAGCTCGCCCGTGGCGCCGGCCCCGGCCGCCGCGACCCGGGCGGCGCGCCGTCGCCGGCGCACCGTCGTGGCGACCAGGACCCCGGCCAGCGCCCCGCCCGGACCGAGCAGGGCGAACCCGGCGACGCCCCCGAGCAGCGGCCCCAGCGCTCGCGCGCGGGCGGTGGGCGACGGAGGGCGGGCGACGGGCCACAGCGCCCGGGCGCGTCCGGCGGCCGGGTCGGGCAGGCAGAGCAGGGCGGCGGCGAGCAGCACCGCGGCGGCCGGGGTCACCACGGCTCCGCCACCTCCCGCTCGGCGAGCAGCCGGCCCAGTGCCGGGCGCTCGGCGGTCCAGCCCGCCCCGCGGGTCCAGGCCGGACGGATCTCGACCCCGCCCCCGGCCCGGCCGACGACCCCGACGGCGTCGAGCACGCGGGCCCCGCTGCGCAGGCGCCGCATGTGCAGCACCACCTGCAGGGCCGCCGCGAGCTGGCTGTGCAGGGCGGCCCGGGGCATCCCGCCGACGGCGGCGAGCGCCTCCAGCCGCGCGGGCACCTCGCCGACCGAGTTGGCGTGCACCGTGCCCGCCCCGCCGTCGTGGCCCGTGTTCAGGGCGGCCAGCAGGTCCGCGACCTCCGCGCCCCGCACCTCGCCGACGACCAGGCGGTCGGGGCGCATGCGCAGCGCCTGCCGCACGAGGTCGCGCAGCGACACCCCGCCCGCCCCCTCGATGTTGGGCGGCCGCGACACCAGCCGGACCACGTGCGGGTGCCGCGGGCACAGCTCCTGGGCGTCCTCGACGCTGACGATGCGGTCGCGGGGGTCGGCCGCCCCCAGCAGCGCGCTGAGCAGCGTGGTCTTGCCGGTGCCCGTACCCCCGGACACGAGCAGCGCCAGTCGTGCGGCGAGCACCGCCCGCAGCAGGCGCTCGGAGTCGCCGTCGAAGGCGCCCAGCCGGCGCAGCGACGCCAGGTCGTGCGCCGCCGGGCGCAGGACCCGCAGCGAGAGGCACGTGCCGTCGGCGGCCACCGGGGGCAGCACCGCGTGCAGCCGCACCCCGGCCGGGGCGAGCCAGCCGTCGACGAACGGGCTCGCCTCGTCGAGCCGGCGCCCGGCCGCCTGGGCCAGCCGCTGCGCCAGCCGGCGCACGGCCGCCTCGTCGGGGAACCGGACGGCGGCGGGCTCCAGCCCGGTGCCGCGGTCGACCCAGACGGCCCCGCCCGCCCCGACGAGCACGTCGGTGGTGCGCCCGTCGCGCAGCAGGACGTCGAGCGGCCCGGCCCCGACGAACTCCTCGCGCAGCACCTGCAGGGCGGCCAGGACGTCGAGGTCCGAGGCCACCCCGCCGGTCTCCGCCCGCACCGCCGCCGCGACGGCGGCCGGACCGGTGCTGCCGCCGGACTCCGCCAGCCGCGTCCGGACCCGCTCCACCAGCGCGGGGTCGCGCACGCTCATCGCCCGTCCCCGCCCGCGCGGCGGGCCGGTGCCCGGACCCCGCTCACGTCCCCCGCTCCCGCCGCGCGACGGGCCTCGGCCAGCACCGCGCGGGCGGCCGCGGCGAGCGGACCCCGGGGCCGGCCCGGCAGCTCCCCGCGCTCCACGGCCCGGGCCAGCCCCGGCTCGGGACGCATCTCGGTCAGCAGCGGGACGCCGAGCGCCCGCGCGACGCCGGCGCCGTCGACCCCGCCGGGGGACGGGCCGCGCACCACCAGGCGCAGCGCGGTGCCGCTCTCGGCCAGGGCGGCGGCGACCCGTCCTGCGGCGGCGCACGAGCGCACGTCGGCCGGTACGACCAGCACGGCCAGGTCGGCGGCGGCGAGCGCGGCCCGGGCGGCGTCGGTGGGATGGCGGGGCAGGTCGCAGACCACCGTCTCACCGGCCCGCCGCCCGGCCTGCACCACGGCGGTGACCGCACCCGGCGCCGGACCGCCCGCCGTGCGGTCGCAGGACAGGACGGCGAGCTCGCCGCCGGGCCGCCGGCCGACCGGCGGGCCGGGCAGGGCGGCGTGCAGGGCCGCGGCCGGGACCCGACCGCCAGCGACGTCGACCTGCGGCCAGCGCACGCCGTCGAGGTCCTCGGCCCCCAGCACGAGGTCGAGGCCGCCGCCCCAGGGGTCGCAGTCGACCAGCAGCGCCCGGTCGCCGTCGCGCACGGCGGTGACGGCGACCGCCCCGGCCAGCACCGACGCGCCCGCGCCACCGCGCCCGCCGACCACCGCGACGGCGCACCCGGAGCCGGAGCGCTCCTCGGCCGCCTCGGACAGGGCGGCGACCAGCCACTCCTGCGCCTCGGGCAGGGCCACGACGTGCTCGGCCCCGACGGCGACCGCCTGCTGCCAGACCGCGGGCGGTGGCTCGCCGCGGGCCGCGACGACGACACCGGGCCGGCGCGGCAGGGACGCCTGGGTGCACCGCCGGGCCGCGGGGGCGTCGAGCAGCACCAGCGGGGCCCGGCTCCACGTCCGCCGCGCCTGGGTCGGGTCGACGGCGCGCTCCAGCTCGCACCCGGCCGCCGCGGCGATGCGCAGCACTGCGTCCAGCAGCTCCGGATCGGACACCATGACCAGCCCGCGTTCGGCCATCGCCGTCTCCCGCCCTGCGCCGTCCCGCCCGCTGCGGGAGCCCGGGGACGAGCGTGCGGCCGGGGCCGGGCGCCGGACAGACGCCGCCGGATCCTGGGGACGGACGAGGGCCGTTGTGGACCGATCCCCGCCGATGTCGGGGTCGTGCGGGAGGCTGGGGCGGGGTGGCGTCCGCGCCGGAGCGAAGGGACGGCCCCCGCCAGGGGGGATTGGCGGGGGCCGTCGGTGGTTCAGCTCCGGGGGGTCGAGCTGAACCGGACCCGGACGAGTCCGAGCCGCGTCCACTGTAGCCCCTGCACGCCCGATCCGCGCACTTCCGGGCCCACGTTCCGCGCCTTTTCCGCGCCTCCTCCGCGCCCCGCGACCCGGCCCCTCCCCGCCGCTCTGGCAAGCTCGACCGCCGTGCCCGCCGACCCTGCCGCGCGCCCCGTCTCGGCGGCGTTCTTCGACCTCGACAAGACCATCATCGCGGGGTCGAGCGCCCTGGCGTTCAGCCGGCCGTTCCATCGCGAGGGCATGATCAGCCGCCGCGCCGTCCTGCGCAGCGGGTACGCCCAGCTGCTGCTCGTCCTGTCGGGCGCGGACGCCTCCACCATGGACTCGCTGCGCCGCCGGATCACGGCCCTGTGCGCCGGGTGGGAGGTCGCGCAGGTCCGCTCGGTCGTCGCCGAGACCCTCCACGAGATCGTGGAACCGCTCGTCTACGCCGAGGCCACCGCGCTCATCGCCGAGCACCGCACGGCGGGCGACGAGGTCGTGGTGCTGTCGGCCTCCGGCCAGGAGGTCGTCGAGCCCATCGCGGCGATGGTGGGCGCCGACCGCTGCCTGGCCAGCCGGATGCGCGTGGAGGGCGGGCGGTACACCGGGGAGGTCGAGTTCTACCTCTACGGCGAGGAGAAGGCCCGCGCGGCGCGGGACATCGCGGCCGCGCGCGGCTACCGGCTCGCCGACTGCCGCGCCTACTCCGACTCGATCACCGACCTGCCGCTGCTGGAGGCGGTCGGCCACCCGACCGTCGTCAACCCGGACCGGGCCCTGCGCCGCGTGGCCCTGGAGCGCGGCTGGCCGGTGCTCACCTTCACCGCGCCCGTCCCCCTGGGGGTGCGCCCGCGCCGCGCGGCCTCCGTGGCGGCGGTCGCCGCGACGGCGGTGGTGGGGGCCGTGTGGGTGGGGACCCGCCGCGGCCGTCGTCGCTCTACGTGACTGCATCGATGCACCTGCCCGAGGCCCTTGCTGTGGCTCCCACCACGGGTTACAAAGGTGTCACGGACCTCCGGGAGGCCAGGGGCGGTGCGGCGGAGAAGCACCCGTCTCCCCCTGCCGGGGCTCCGTGCGCGAAGACCGGGCTCTCCACGCACAGCACGCCGCGGGAGGCATGTCGTCGTGGGCCTGCGGACCGGGACGCCGGACGCCGAGGCCACTCTCACGACACGTAGTGCACGCCTGGATCCCGGGACCAGCGCGTCGACGGGCGGTATCCCCGTGAGGGGGTGCCGCCCGTCTCGCACGTCCCGAGCAGGGACGACGTCCGGGGAGGCTCAGACCCGCGCGTCGGCGATCGAGGTCCCCTCGCGCACGCCCGCCTCCCACTGGGCGCAGCAGTGCAGCAGCCACGCGCGCACTCCGTCGGCGCCGCCCGCGGCGAACCCGGCCGCGGCCGCGCGGTACTCCTGGGCCCGGCGCAGGTGCCCCACCTCGGGCACCGCGAGCCCGCGCGGGTCGAGCCCGGCCGCCACCGCGGCCAGGCGGGCCGCCGCCCGGGCGACCACCCCGTCGGCGGTCCCGAACGGCTGCAGCGCCAGCAACTCTCCGTGCACGACGGCGACGAGGACCGGACCGGGCGCGCGGGTGCCGCCGGCCACCAGGTCGGCCAGCAGCGCGAGCCGCGCGGCCACGTCGTCGCCCGCGCGGGGCCGCCCCAGCGCGTCCCGGTCCCCGTCGGCGACGAGGTCGCCGGCCGCGAGCACGTGCAGCCGCGCCAGCGCCTGGAGCGGCGCGCTGCGCCAGACCCCCAGCAGCCGGCCCGTCGCCTCCGCCGCGCGCACCGCGCCGGCGAGCACCGGGTGGGACACCTCGTCGCCGGACTCCAGCGGAGCCCCGTCCAGGGCGGCCGACGCGCGGGCCGCCCGCACGCTCGCCGCAGCGGCTCCGGCGGGCCACCCCCGCCGGTTCGCCGGGTGGTTGTGCAGGGCCACGAGCCCCTCGCGGACGCGGGTGACGGCGTCGGCGACTCCGGGCAGGTCGAGCAGGGGTGCGAGCGGGTCGGCGGGGGGCACGGCGTGATCGTCGCACCTGCCCGGACAGTTGGTGCGCGGTGCGGACCCGGGCGCTAGCGTCGCGCTCGACGCGACATGCGCCCCGGGCGACGCCGCCCGATGGGACCAGCAGGAAGGTAGGAGCCCGATGGCCGATTCCGGACCCACGCTCAGCAACCTGTCCACCGAGAGCCGCAGCTTCCCGCCGAGCGCAGAGTTCGCCGCGCAGGCCAACGCCACGGAGGACTGGTACGCCCGCGCCGACGACGACCGCGAGGCGTTCTGGGCCGAGCAGGCCGACCGCCTGCACTGGGAGCAGCGCTGGGACCGGGTCCTCGACTGGCAGCCCCCGTTCGCGAAGTGGTTCGTGGGCGGCAAGCTGAACGTCGCCTACAACTGCGTGGACCGCCACGTCGCCGACGGCCACGGCGAGCAGGTCGCGTTCCACTGGGAGGGCGAGCCCGGCGACACCCGCACGATCACCTACGCCGACCTGCAGCGCGAGGTCTGCAAGACCGCCAACGCCCTCACCGAGCTCGGTGTGCAGGCCGGCGACCGCGTCGCCATCCAGCTGCCGATGGTGCCCGAGGCCGTGTTCTCCATGCTGGCCTGCGCGCGGCTGGGTGCGATGCACAGCGTCGTGTTCGGCGGCTTCTCCCCGAGCGCGCTCAGGGCGCGCATCGAGGACGCCGAGTGCAAGCTGCTCATCACCTCCGACGGGCAGTACCGGCGCGGCAAGCCGGCGCCGATGAAGGAGAACACCGACGAGGCGGTCGCGCAGACCCCGTCGATCCAGCACGTGCTGGTCGTCAAGCGCACGGAGACCGAGGTGCCCTGGACCGAGGGCCGCGACGTGTGGTGGCACGAGGTCGTCGACAGGCAGAGCGACAGCCACGAGGCGCAGGCGTTCGACGCCGAGCAGCCGCTGTTCATCCTCTACACCTCGGGCACCACCGGGAAGCCCAAGGGCATCCTGCACACCTCGGGCGGCTACCTCACCCAGGCCGCCTACACCCACCACGTCGTCTTCGACCACAAGCCCGGCGAGAGCGTCTACTGGTGCACCGCCGACATCGGCTGGGTCACCGGGCACAGCTACATCGTCTACGGGCCGCTGGCCAACCGGGCCACCAGCGTCATGTACGAGGGCACCCCGAACACCCCGCACGAGGGCCGGCACTGGGAGATCGTGCAGAAGTACGGCGTCTCCATCTACTACACCGCGCCCACGCTCATCCGCACGTTCATGAAGTGGGGCAAGGAGATCCCGGAGAAGTACGACCTCTCCTCGCTGCGGGTGCTCGGGTCGGTCGGCGAGCCGATCAACCCCGAGGCCTGGATGTGGTACCGGGAGAACGTCGGACGGAACAACTGCCCGATCGTCGACACCTGGTGGCAGACCGAGACCGGCGCGATCATGATCGCCCCGCTGCCCGGCGTCACCGCGGCGAAGCCCGGGTCGGCGATGCGGACGCTGCCCGGTATCAGCGCCGAGATCGTCACCGAGGAGGCCCAGCCCGTGGGTCCCGGCGGGGGCGGCTACCTGGTGCTGGACAAGCCGTGGCCGGCGATGCTGCGCGGCATCTGGGGCGACGAGCAGCGCTACCGCGACACCTACTGGAGCCGGTTCGCCGACCAGGGCTACTACTTCGCCGGCGACGGCGCGAAGTTCGACGACGACGGCGCCATCTGGCTGCTCGGCCGCGTCGACGACGTGATGAACGTGTCCGGGCACCGCATCTCGACCACCGAGGTGGAGTCGGCGCTGGTCAGCCACCCGACCGTCGCCGAGGCGGCCGTCGTGGGCGCCTCGGACGCCACCACCGGCCAGGGCATCGTCGCCTTCGTGATCCTGCGCGGCGGCGTGGCGCAGGACGAGGCGAAGGGGGCCGACGCCATCAAGGCGCTGCGCGACCACGTCTCGAAGGAGATCGGGCCGATCGCCAAGCCGCGCCAGATCATGGTCGTCGAGGAGCTGCCGAAGACCCGCTCGGGCAAGATCATGCGCCGCCTGCTCCGCGACGTCGCGGAGAACCGCGAGGTCGGGGACGTCACCACGCTGGCCGACTCGTCGGTGATGGACATGATCTCCTCGGGCCTCAAGGGCGGGAAGTCGGAGGAGTGAGGGGTGCGCCCTCGGGCATGCTGCGCGCATGACCGAGGGCGATCTCCGCGCGGGACCGCTGGTGCTGCCCGACCGGGAGCTGCACTGGCGGTTCTCGCGCGCCTCGGGACCGGGCGGGCAGGGCGTCAACACCACCGACTCGCGGGCCGAGCTGTCGTTCGACCTGGCCCGCTCGCCGTCGGTGCCCGACCACCTGCGCGCCCGGGCGCTGGGGCGGCTGGAGCACCGGCTCGTCGACGGCGTGCTGACGATCGTCGCGGCCGAGCACCGCAGCCAGCTGCGCAACCGCGACGCGGCGCGCGAGCGGCTGGCCGCCCAGCTGTCCGCGGCGGTGGCGCCCGACCCGCCCGCGCGCCGGCCCACCCGCCCGACGAAGGGCTCGCAGCGGCGGCGGCTCGACGCCAAGACCCGGCGGGGCCGGATCAAGCGGTTGCGGGGCCGGCCGGACGACTAGGGGCTGCCCCGGCCGCGGATCGCGGTTAGGGTCGTCGGCGGTGCGCCGGGAAGTCTGGTCGGCAACGTCGTCGCCGTGCCCTCGTTCCCCCGGAGCCGCCCGTGATCGCCCCCCGCAACCTCGTGCCCAGCCCCGACGAGTTCGCGCGCTACCTGCGCACCGAGACCGTCGGCGGAGTGGTCCTCCTCGTCGCCACGGCCATCGCGCTGGTCTGGGCCAACTCGCCCTGGTCGGGCACCTACGAGGCCCTGCGGGACACGGTGGTGGGGCCCGCCGCCCTCCACCTGGACCTCACGCTGGCCCAGTGGGCCACCGACGGCCTGCTCGCCGTGTTCTTCTTCGTCGTCGGGCTGGAACTCAAGCGCGAGCTCGTGATCGGCGAGCTCTCGACGCTGCGGCAGGCCCTGCTGCCCGTGGCCGCGGCGCTCGGCGGGATGGTCGTGCCCGCGGCCGTCGCGCTGACGATCGGCTGGGGCGAGCCGGGCATCGAGCGGGCCTGGGCCATCCCGGTGGCCACCGACATCGCGTTCGCGCTGGGCGTGCTGGCGCTGGCCGGCTCGGCCCTGCCCGTCACGGCGCGGGTGTTCCTGCTCGGGCTCGCCGTGGCCGACGACCTGGGCGCCATCGCCGTCATCGCCCTGCTGTTCAGCGACGGGCTGCAGGTGCTCGCACTGCTCGGTGCCGCGGCCGGAGCGGCCCTGTACTGGTACCTGCAGCGCAGGCGGGTGCGCGCGTGGTGGATCTACGTGCCGCTGGCCGTGCTCGTCTGGGTGGCGATCCACGAGGCCGGGATCCACGCCACCATCGCCGGCGTCCTGCTGGGCGTGCTGACCCGCGTGATCGCGGACCCGGGGGAGCGCGACGCTCCCGCGCTGCGCCTGGAGCACCGCCTCCAGCCGTTCTCGGCCGGGCTCTGCGTGCCGGTGTTCGCGCTGTTCGCGGCCGGGGTCCCGCTGGACGCGGACGCCCTGGGCGAGGTCTTCTCCTCGCCGATCCCGCTCGGCGTGATGGCGGGCCTGCTGGTCGGCAAGATCGTGGGCATCCTCGGGTTCGCCGCCCTGGCGATCCGGATCACCCCGGCCTGCCGCCCGCGCGGCCTGAGCTGGCACGACATGGCGGCCGTCTCGATGCTCGGCGGCGTCGGGTTCACCGTCAGCCTGCTCATCGCGGAGCTGTCGCTGCGCGACCAGCCGGAGGTGCTCGACGCGGCCAAGGCGGCCGTGCTCATCGCCTCGGCGGCGGCCTCGCTGATCGGCGCGGCCATGCTGGTGCGGCGCGGGCGCGTCCACGCGGCGGCGGACGCCCCGGGGGAGCCGCTACCACCCGCCTGACCGGGCACCGCCCGGAGCGCCGTGGAAGGATGGCCGCCGATCATCGAAACCGGGGAGGACCGCGGTGGCCAGCAGCTCCAGCAGCTCCAGAGGCACGGAGGTCCCCCCCGTGCTGCCCTCGATCCCGCTCGCCCAGGAACCGGTGGTGCGCCCGGCCGACCAGTCGATCGGGACGCTCGTCCGCGAGGCCACCGCGCAGGTGTCCACGCTCGTGCGCGCCGAGGTGGAGCTGGCGCGGGCCGAGGTCACCGCCGAGGTCCGCAAGGGCCTGCAGGGCAGCGTGTTCTTCATCGTGGCCCTCGTCGTCGCCCTGTTCAGCCTGTTCTTCCTGTTCTTCGCCCTCGGCGAGACGCTCGCGCTGTTCCTGAACCGCTCGGCCGCGTTCTGGATCGTGTTCGGCCTGATGATCCTGGTCGCCGGCGTCTTCGGGCTGCTCGGCTACCTGCGGGTGCGCCGCATCCGCAAGCCCGAGCGGACCATCGAGTCGCTGAAGGAGTCGGCCCAGGTGCTGTCCCGGCGCGGGCACGACGCCGACCACGGCGCCGCACCGGCGCAGCTGGGCGGCAGCCACCGCGACTGAGCGGTGCGCCCGCCCGACCCCTCGGTGGTGCTGGTGCCGGGGCCGTGGACCCACCGCGCGGTCTCGGCCAACGGCATCCGCCAGCACGTCGTCGAGTGCGGGGACGGCCCGCTCGTCGTCCTCCTGCACGGCTTCCCCGAGTTCTGGTGGTCCTGGCGCCACCAGCTGCCGGCGCTGGCCGCCCGCGGGTACCGCGCCGTCGCCGTCGACCTGCGCGGGTACGGCGACACCGACAAGCCGCCCCGCGGTTACGACCTGTGGACCCTCGCCGGTGACGTGTCCGGGCTGATCGGCGCGCTCGGCGAGTCCCGCGCCCACGTCGTCGGCCACGACTGGGGCGGGATCATCGCCTGGACGCTCGCGGCGCTGCACCCGCGCCGGGTCCGGTCCGTCACCGCCGTCGCCGCCCCGCACCCGCTGGCGATCCGGTCCCGCGTGCTGCGCGACCCGGGCGGGCAGGGCCGCGCGACGGCGTCCTACGCGCTGGGCTTCCAGGTGCCGCGCGCGCCCGAGCGGTCCCTGCGCGCGGACGGGGGCGCCCGCGTCGAGCGCATCCTGCGGGCCTGGGCGGGCCCGGAGTGGGCGGCCACGGACGACTTCGCCGACGCCGCGGCCCGCTGCCGCGAGGCGGTCCGCGTGCCGGGCGTCGTGCACTGCGCCCTGGAGTACTACCGCTGGGCGTTCCGCTCCCAGTTCCGGCCGGACGGCCACCGCTTCGCCGCGGCCGTGGCCCGCCCGCCCGCGGTGCCGGTGCTGGCCGTGCACGGCGCGCTCGACCCGTGCCTGCTGTCCGCCACCGCGCGCGCGTCCGCGCCCTGGGCCGGGGACGCGCACCGGCTGGAGGTGCTCGAGGGCACCGGCCACTTCCCGCACCAGGAGCGCCCCGACGCCGTCAACGCGCTGCTGGACGGCTTCCTCGTGCGCTGACGCGGGACCCGCCGGTCGAGGGGACGGGGACGGGTGGCGCCCCCGGCCCTACGATGGCCCGTCGTGCGCGTCCTGGTGATCGGTTCCGGTGCCCGTGAGCACGCCGTCCTCCTCGCCTGCGCGCAGGACCCGGCGGTCACCGCGCTGGCCTGCGCGCCGGGCAACGCCGGCACGGCCTCGCTCGCCGAGCAGCGGGGCGTCGAGGCCACCGACCCCGCCGCGGTCGCGGCGCTGGCCCGCGACTGGCGGGCGGACCTCGTGGTCGTGGGTCCGGAGGCCCCGCTCGTGGCCGGCGTCGCGGACGCCGTGCGCGACGCCGGCATCCCCTGCTTCGGCCCCAGCGCCGCCGCCGCCCGCATCGAGGGCTCCAAGACCTTCGCCAAGGACGTGATGGCGGCCGCGGGCGTCCGCACCGCGGCGTGCCGCACGGTCGACAACCCCGCCCACCTCGACGCCGCGCTCGACGGGTTCGCCCCGCCCTACGTCGTCAAGGACGACGGGCTGGCCGCGGGCAAGGGCGTGGTCGTGACGTCCGACCGCGACACCGCCCGCGCCCACGCGATGACGCTGCTGGACTCCGGGCACCCAGTGCTGCTCGAGACGTACCTGGACGGGCCGGAGGCGTCGCTGTTCTGCCTGGTCGACGGTCCCGTCGTGGTGCCGCTGCTGCCCGCCCAGGACTTCAAGCGCGTCGGCGACGGCGACACGGGCCCGAACACCGGGGGCATGGGTGCCTACGCCCCGCTGCCCTGGGCGGGGCCGGACCTGGCCGCGGAGCTGGTGGACGCCGTCGTCGCACCGGTCGCGGCCGAGCTGGTGGCGCGGGGCACGCCGTTCCAGGGGCTGCTGTACGCCGGGCTCGCCCTGACCTCGGAGGGCCCGGCCGTCATCGAGTTCAACTGCCGGTTCGGCGACCCGGAGACCCAGGTCGTGCTGGCGCTGCTGCGCAGCCCGCTCGCCCGGTTGCTGCACGCCACGGCCACCGGCGCGCTGGCCGACGAGCCCGCGCCGGAGTGGGCGGACGGGGCGGCGGTCACCGTGGTGCTGGCCGCCGAGGGCTACCCCGGGCCGCCGCGGCTCGGCGACACCGTCACCGGGGCCGACAACGACGGCGTCCTGCACGCCGGCACGCGCCGGCGCGACGACGGCGCGGTCGTGTCGGCGGGCGGGCGGGTGCTGTCCGTGGTGGGCACGGGCGCCGACCTCGCCGCCGCGCGGGACGACGCCTACCGCCGCCTCGGCGGTGTGCACCTCGCGGGCTCGCACCACCGCACGGACATCGCCCTGGGCGCCGTGCGCGGGGAGGTCCGGGTGCCCGCGACCGGTTGACCGGCCCGCGGCGTTCTAGGGTCGGGCCGTGACCAACGCGATGACCGCCGCGAGCCGCGCGATGATCCCGCCGTTCCACGTGATGGACGTGTGGGCCGCGGCGGGGGAGCGGCAGCGCACCCACGGCGACCTGGTGAACCTCTCCGCCGGCCAGCCGTCCACCGGTGCCCCGGCCGCGGTGCGGGCCGCCGCGACGACGGCGATCGAGCGCGAGGTGCTCGGCTACACCGTCGCGCTGGGCGTGCCCGAGCTGCGCGCGGCGATCGCCGGGCACTACGCCCGCACCCACGACCTGGACGTCGCCCCCGAGCAGGTCGTGGTGACCACCGGGTCGTCCGGCGGGTTCCTGCTCGCCTTCCTCGCCGCCTTCGACGCGGGCGACCGCGTCGTGATGGCCCGCCCCGGCTACCCCTGCTACCGCAACATCCTCACCGCCCTGGGCTGCGAGGTCGTCGAGCTGCCCTGCGGTCCGGAGACGCGCTACCAGCCGACCGTCGCGATGCTGGAGGAGCTGGACGACGTGCGCGGCCTCGTCGTCGCGAGCCCGGCCAACCCGACGGGCAGCGTGCTGCCGCCCGAGGAGCTCGCCGCGCTCGCGGCGTACTGCGCGGACCGCGGCATCCAGCTGGTCAGCGACGAGATCTACCACGGCATCTCCTACGCGGGGGCGCCCGCGACGTCGTGCGCGTGGAGCACCTCCCGCGACGCGATCGTCGTCAACTCCTTCTCGAAGTACTTCTCGATGACGGGCTGGCGGCTGGGCTGGCTGCTGCTCCCCGCCCGGCTGCTGCGCGCCGCGGACTGCCTGGCGGGCAACTTCACGGTGTGCCCGCCCGCGCTCGCGCAGGCCGCGGCCCTGGGCGCGTTCGAGGAGTCGAGCTACGCCGAGGCCGACGGGCACGTGGAGCGCTACGCCGTCAACCGCGGGCTGCTGCTGGACGGGCTGCCCCAGCTGGGCATCACCCGGCTGGCCCCCGCCGACGGCGCCTTCTACGTCTACGCCGACGTCGCGCACCTCACCGCCGACTCGATGGACCTGACCTACCGGCTGCTCGCCGACACCGGCGTGGCAGTGGCGCCGGGGCTGGACTTCGACCCCGTCGACGGCCACCGGACGATCCGGCTGTCCTGCGCGGGCTCGGAGGCCGACGTGCGCGAGGCGCTGCGCCGCCTGGAGGACTGGCTGGCCTGATCGGGGCCCTCTCCCGGCCTCGGCGTCCTACTCTGCTCGACCATGGACGACGAGCCGCGCATCGCCGCGTACGACGACCGGGTCGACTGGTGGTTGACCGGTCTCGCGGTGCTGTTCCTCGTGGTCTACGCCGTGCAGGTGCTCGCGCAGCCGACCGGGGCGGCCGACGCCGCGTGCGAGGTCGTGCTCACCGGCGTCTGGGTGCTGTTCGGGCTCGACTACGCGGTGCGGATCGCCCTGGCCCGGCGGCGGTGGCGGTTCGTCGGCACGCACCTGGTCGACCTGGCGATCCTGCTGCTCCCGATGCTCCGCCAGCTCCGGGCCCTGCGCGTGATCACGATCATCAGCGTGCTCAACCGCCAGCTGCGCGACGACGTGCGCGGGCGCGTCGCCGTCTACGTCACGGCCACGGTGGCGCTGGTCGGGTTCGTCGCCGCGCTGGCCGTGCTGGACGCCGAGCGCGACGTCGAGGGCGCGTCGATCACCACGTTCGGGGACGCGGTGTGGTGGACCATCACGACGATCTCCACGGTCGGCTACGGCGACCGCTACCCGGTGACGTTCGAGGGCCGGGTCGTGGCCGGGGCGCTGATGGTCACCGGGATCGCCCTGCTCGGCGTCGTGACCGCCTCGATCGCGAGCTGGTTCGTCGAGAACCTGCGGCGCGCGGGCGAGGAGGTCACCGCCGAGATCGAGGAGGACATCGACGAGGTCGCCGAGGACGTGCAGCGCACCGAGGAGCAGCTCGCGGCCGTGCTGGCCGAGCTGCGCACCGTCAGCGCCCGGCTGGCCGAGCTGGAGCGCGCCCGGTCGTCGACCTGAGGGTGCCGTTGCGGGGAGCCGGCGCGTACGACGTGCGACCCGTCTCCACCTCGCCGATCCGCTCCAGCGCGGCCGCGATGTGGGCGTCGGTGAGGTCGGCGTGGGTCATCAGCCGCACCTGACCGGCCATCGCCGACGCCCGCACGCCCGCCTCGGCGAAGCGGCGCAGCGTGCCGTCGAGGTCGCCGACGGCGACGAGCACGATGTTGGTCTGCGGGTCGGGCGCCGCCCAGCCCCGCTCGCGCAGCCCCGCGGCCAGGGCGCGGGCGCGTTCGTGGTCCTCGGCCAGCCGGTCGACCCGGTCGAGCGCCAGCAGACCGGCCGCGCCGAGCACGCCGCCCTGCCGGATGCCGCCCCCCAGCATCTTGCGCAGCCGCCGGGCCTCCTCCACGAACTCGGCCGACCCCGCGACGACCGATCCGACGGGGGCGCCGAGGCCCTTGCTCAGGCACACCTGCACGGTGTCCGCGCCGACGGTGAGCGCGGCCGGCGGCACGCCCAGCGCGACGGCCGCGTTCCACAGCCGCGCGCCGTCGAGGTGGACGGCCAGCTTCGCCCCGCGCGCCGCCGCGACGACCGCGGCGTGCTGCTCGGGCGGGGTGACCGACCCGCCCGAGGCGTTGTGCGTGTTCTCCAGGCACAGCAGCGTGGTGCGCAGGGTGTAGTACGGACCGGCGCCGCCGGCGGCGCGGCGCACCGCGCCGGGGGACACCCGGCCCGGTCCGGCGTCGTGGGGCAGCGGGCGCGGCATGCCGCCCGCCAGCCACGCGGCCGTGCCCAGCTCCGCGTCCAGCACGTGCGCGCCCTCGGGGGCGAGGAAGGCGTCGCCCCGGCGCAGGTGGCTCATCAGCGCGATGATGTTGCCCATCGTGCCGCTGGGCGTCCAGAGCGCGTCCGGGGCGCCCAGCATCCCGGCGACGCGCGTCTCCAGCTCGCGGAGCGTGGGATCCCCGTCGAGCACGTCGTCCCCGACCTCGGCCGCGGCCATCGCCGCGCGCATCTGCGGCGTCGGGCGCGTCACGGTGTCGGAGCGCAGGTCCACCGGCTCGTCGCCGAGCGCCCGTCGCGCACGTGAGGGGGATCGCACAACGTCCGATTCAACCAGCCGGTCCCACGGGCGGCGCGGCAGGGTCACGGGACGGTCACGACTGCTGGGCCGTTCGGGGGACGTGCAGGGGGTCGTGCAACGGTGTCCGGTCCGGATCCCGTCACGGAGGCGGAAGGGAGCGGAGTGGACGACAGGAGCGACGCCGCGGCGTTCGAGGCGTACTTCCGCGCGCGTCGCGACGCCGTCCGCCGCACGGCGTACCTGCTGTGCGGCGACTGGCACCGGGCCGACGACCACGCCCAGGCGGCGTTCGTGAAGCTCCACCGGCACTGGCGGCGGATCCGGGACCGCGAGGCCCTCGACGCCTGGATGCGCCGCACGCTGGTGCGCTCGGTCGTGGACGAGTCGCGCCGGCCGTGGCGCCGGGAGCGCTTCGTCGACGAGGTCGACGCGGGCGCGGTGGCGTCCGCGACCGAGGGCGTCGCGACGCGCCACGTGCTCGTCGACGGGCTGCGCTCGGTGCCGCCGCGCCAGCGCGCCGTGCTGGTGCTGCGCTTCCTGGAGGGGCTCGACGTCGCCGGCACGGCCGCGGCGCTGGGTTGCTCGGAGGGCACGGTGAAGAGCCAGACCTCGCACGGGCTGGCCGCCCTGCGCGCCGTGCTCGGTGACGCGCTCGACGACCTGCGACCCGCCGGCTGAGAGGAGGGGGGATGGGAGGAGGCGAGATGGACGAGGAGGACCGCCTCGCGGCGCTGTTCCGCGAGGCCGCGGGCGACCCGCCGCCCGGCTTCGACCACCGCGCCGTCGTGGCGCGGTCCCGGCGGGTCACCGCCCGCCGGCGGGCCGCCGTGCTCGGCTCCGCCGCCGCGCTGGTGGTCGTGCTCGGCACGGGGGTCGTGGTCACCGGGCAGGCGCAGCGGGACGAGGCGTCCACCGCCGCCGCTCCCGCGGCCGGGAGCGGCGCCGAGGCCGGCGCCGGAGGGGGGAGCGCCGACCGCGGCGGGGCCGAGGCCGACAGCGCGGCGCCGTTCGCGTTCGAGCCCGCCGTCCCGGCGGGGCCGGCCGCGGCGCCGCTCGGCCCGGGCACCGCCCCCTGCGTGGACCGGCAGGACCCCGCGCTGCGGGCCCTGCTCGAGCAGGTCCTGCCCGAGGTGGCGGGCGCCCCGGAGGCCGCGGTCACCGAGGAGTGCCGCAGGGGCGGTGCGCGCGAGGTCAACCTGGAGGTCGTCGACGGGTCGGCGTCCGGGCGGCTCACGGTCGCCTCCCTCCCGGCGGGGGACGAACCGCTGCAGTCGCCGCAGGCGGCCGTCGCCACCGCCCCGACGGCGTCCGGCGGCACCGTGGTCGTCCGCTCCGAGGGGGACGGACCGGGGGCGCCGGTCCCGTTCGCCGGGCGCCTGGACGCCGTCGCCGCCGCCCTCGCCCCGGCGCTGTAGCGCCCGGGGGAGGATGGGCGGGTGGGAACGGCGAAGGGGGAGCGGCGGCGCGCCGAGCTGGTGGCGGCCGCCGCGGCCCTGCTGCGCGCCGGCGGCTTCGACGCGGTGCGCCACCGGGCCGTGGCGGAGCGGGCCGGCCTGCCCCTGGCCTCCACCACCTACTACTTCGCCTCGCTCGACGAGCTGGTCACCGCGGCCGCCGAGCGCACGAGCCGCGACGAGCTCGCCGAGGGCCGCGACCAGCTCGCGGCGCTCGGGGACGGGCCGGTCGACCGGGGCGAGCTCGTCGAGCTCGTCATCGACCAGCTGCTCGGCCCGGAGTCGCGCTGCGGCGGACTCGACGCCGTCCTGCTGCGCTACGAGCGGCTCGTCGGCGCTGGCCGCCGCCCCTACCTGGCGCCGCTGATGCGGGAGCTGCGCGGCGAGCTCGACGCGCTGCTCGGCGAGCTGCTCGCCCGCGGCGGGCGGACGCTGGGCGACGCGGAGCTGCGCGACCTCGTCTCGCTCGTCGACGGGGCGGTCATCAGCGCCCTCATCGAGGCCGACCCCGACCCCCGCGCCACCGCGCGCGAGGTGCTGGCGCGGGTGCTGTGACGGGTGCCCCACCGCCCCGTCCGTAGGATCGCTGCACGTGATCCCCAACGTGCTGGCCGCTCGGTACGCGAGCTCCGACCTCGTGCGGCTCTGGTCACCCGAGCACAAGATCGTGCTGGAGCGGCGGCTGTGGATCGCGGTGCTCCGCGCCCAGGCCGAGCTGGGCGTCGACGTGCCGGCCGGGGTGGTCGAGGACTACGAGCGCGTCGTCGAGCAGGTCGACCTCGCCTCGATCGCCGCCCGCGAGCGGGTCACCCGCCACGACGTCAAGGCCCGCATCGAGGAGTTCTGCGCGCTGGCCGGGCACGAGCACATCCACAAGGGCATGACCAGCCGGGATCTCACCGAGAACGTCGAGCAGCTGCAGGTCCGGCTCTCGCTGGAGCACGTCCGGGACCGCACCGTGGCGCTGCTCGCCCGGCTGGCCCGCCGCGCCGCCGAGCACGCCGAGCTGGCGATGGCCGGGCGCAGCCACAACGTGGCGGCGCAGACCACGACGCTCGGCAAGCGCTTCGCCTCCGCCGCCGACGAGCTGCTCGTGGCGCACGCGCGGCTGGAGGACCTGCGCGCCCGGTACCCGCTGCGCGGGATCAAGGGCCCGATGGGCACCGCCCAGGACATGCTCGACCTCCTCGACGGCGACGCCGACCGCCTCGCCGACCTGGAGGCCCGCGTCGCCCGCCACCTCGGCTTCGACGCCGTCCTCACCAGCGTGGGGCAGGTCTACCCGCGCTCGCTGGACTACGACGTGCTCTCCGCGCTCGTGCAGCTCGCGGCCGCGCCCTCGTCGCTGGCCACGACGATCCGGCTGATGGCCGGCGCGGAGCTCGCCACCGAGGGCTTCCGGCCGGGCCAGGTGGGCAGCTCGGCGATGCCGCACAAGATGAACTCCCGGTCCACCGAGCGCGTGAACGGGATGGTGGTGCTGCTCCGCGGCTACGCCGGCATGGCGGGCGAGCTGGCCGGCGCGCAGTGGAACGAGGGCGACGTCTCCGACTCGGTGGTGCGCCGCGTCGCGCTGCCCGACGCGTTCTTCGCGCTCGACGGGCTGCTGGAGACCATGCTCACCGTGCTCGACGAGTTCGGCGCCTACCCCGCTGTCGTCGCCCGCGAGCTCGACCGCTACCTGCCCTTCCTGGCCACGACCGCCGTCCTCACGGCCGCCGTGCGGGCCGGCGTCGGGCGCGAGGCGGCGCACGAGGCGATCAAGGAGCACGCCGTCGGCGTCGCGCTGGGGATGCGGGAGCAGGGCTGGGCCGGCAACGACCTGCTCGACCGCCTCGCCGCCGACGAGCGGCTCGCCCTGCCCCCCGGCACGCTCGACGGCCTGCTCGGCGACCCGCTCGCCTTCACCGGCGCGGCCCGGGCCCAGGTCGCCGCGGTCGTCGCGCGCGTGGACGAGATCGTCGCGGCCCACCCCGCGGCCGCGGCCTACACCCCGGGAGCCATCCTGTGAGCGAGCGCCCCCGCATGGAGCTGCTGCACCGCGGCAAGGTGCGCGACGTCTACCTGGACGGGGACGACCTCGTCCTCGTCGCCTCCGACCGGCTCTCGATCTACGACGTCGTGCTGCCGACCGCCGTGCCCGACAAGGGCGCCGTGCTCACGCAGCTGTCGCTGTGGTGGTTCGAGCGGCTCGCCGACCTCGTGCCGCACCACGTGGTCTCGGAGGACGTGCCGGCGGAGTTCGCCGGGCGGGCCGTGCGCTGCCGGCGGCTGGAGATGCTGCCCGTCGAGTGCATCGCCCGCGGGTACCTCGCCGGGCTGGGGCTGGGGGAGTACCGGCGCGACGGCACTGTGTCCGGCGTGGCGCTGCCGCCCGGGCTGGTGGAGGGCTCGCGGCTGCCCGAGCCGGTCTTCACGCCGACCACCAAGGCCGCGGTCGGCGAGCACGACGAGTTCCTGACCTTCGACGGGGTCGTGGCGCTGGTCGGGGCGGAGCGCGCGGCGCGCCTGCGCGAGCTCACCCTCGCCGTCTACCGGCGGGGCGCGGAGACGGCGGCGGCCGCCGGGATCCTCGTCGCGGACACCAAGCTGGAGTTCGGGCTCGACGCGAGCGGGGAGATCGTCCTGGCCGACGAGGTGCTCACACCCGACTCGTCGCGGTTCTGGCCGGCCGACCGCTGGGCCCCGGGCGGGCCCCAGTACTCCTACGACAAGCAGTTCGTGCGCGACTGGTCGGCCGGCCTGGACTGGGACCGGACCCCGCCCGGGCCCGAGGTGCCCGCCGACGTCGTCGCCGCCACCCGGGCCCGGTACGTGGAGGTGTACGAGCGCCTCACCGGTCGTGAGTGGCGATCGGTGCTCTAACACCTCCCGCCGCTCACGAGCGCGTCAGCGCCCGTTCACGTCGGCGTGCGTCAATCGGGGCGTGGGTGCGCGCCTGATCGTCTCGCTGTCCGGGCTCTCCGAGGACTCGCTGGGCCGCGGTGCGGAGTTCGCCGCGGCGCTCGACGGGCGCGGCGTGCCCGTGTCGCAGCTGTACCGGCCCGGCCCGTTCACCAGCGCGCTCGCCGGGTCGGACCTCGTGCGCTGGCTGCACGACCGGCGCGACCGCGGCGACGCGATCGTGCTGCACGGCTACGACCACTCCGTGGAGCCGCTGGTCACCGGCCAGCGCGCCCGGGTCGGCCGCCGGGCCGAGTTCGCCGCCCTGCCCCGGCACGAGGCCGGGCTGCGGCTGCGCGCCGCCCGCCGCACCCTCGCCGCGGTGGACCTGCGCACGACCGCGTTCGTCCCGCCCCGCTGGATCGCCTCCGCCGGCACCGTCGAGGCGCTGCGCGAGCAGGGCTTCACCGTCGTCGCCGACGAGCACGGCGTGCACCTGCTCGACGGCGCCGGCTCCGTGCGGGGGCGCGTGCTCGGCTTCCGCGTGTCGGGCGAGCGGCGGCCGGTGGCGGACGACGTCCGGCGCGCCGAGGGCCGGCGGGCCCGGGTGCTGCTGGCCGAGGTGGCGCGCACCGCCCGCCGCGGCGGACTGGTGCGCATCCACGTGCGGGCGGAGGACCTGCGCTGGCCGGGCCGCGTCACCGCCGCGCTCGCCGCCGTCGACGAGGCCCTGGCCCTGGGGGCCGGGCCGGTGACCCACCACCGGCTCGACGCCGTCCGCGCGGCCTGACCCCTACAGGTCGACGGCCTCGCCGGCGTCGAGCACCCGCACGGTCGTGCCCTCCGGGGCGAGGGAGGTGAACAGGCCGTAGAACACCTGCGGCCGGGCGAGCAGGCCCTGGTGGACGGGCACCGCGGTGCGCGGCGCGACGGCCCGGAGGTGGTCCACGGCCTCCGACGCCTTGAGCCAGGGCGCCGCCGTCGGCAGGAACAGCACCTCGACCGGCCCGGGCGCGGCGGGGAACGCGTCGCCGGGGTGCAGGTGGGTGCCGTCCACGAGGTAGGCGTTGTTCGGGATCACCGGCAGGTCCGGGTGGATGACCGCGTGCTCCCCGCCCAGCACCTGCACGCGCGCCCCGGCGATGTCGAGCGCGTCCCCGGGCGCGAGCACCTCGTGGTCGACGTCGAGCGACCCCGCCGAGCCGGCGTCGACCAGCAGGCGCGCGTCGGGGTTGGCGCGCAGCAGGGGCAGCAGCCGCTCGACGTCGAGGTGGTCGGGGTGCTGGTGGGTCACCAGCACGGCGTCCAGGCCCGTGAGCTGCTCGAACCCGCTCGCGAACGTGCCCGGGTCGATCAGCAGCCGGGCCGCGCCGGTGTCGAGCAGCAGGCAGGAGTGGCCGAAGTGGGTGGTCCGCACGCCGCCACCCTGGCACGGACCGGGCCCGGACGCGCTCCTCAGAGCAGCGCGGCCTCGTCGGCCGGGGTGAGGCCGGCGCGCCGCTCGCGGTCGAGCCCCAGGGCCCGCTCGTGCTCCAGGGCGCCGCGGGCGGTGTCGGCGACCGGACGGCAGTGCAGCCCCGCCGCGAGGGCGGGGGCGGTGTCGTGGGCCGCCAGGCCGACGTGCGAGGCGGGCAGCCACAGCGGCAGCGACCGTGGCCCCGCCCACGGCGCCACGCCCGCGGCCGCGAGCGCGTCCGGGGCGACGGGCACGCGCTCCAGGTCCGGGGCGCCGACGGCGGCGGCGACCTCGTCGAGCACGGCGCCCAGGGTCGTGCGGGGACCGCTCGCGTCGAACGTTCCGGTCAGGGCGCGCTCCCCGGCGTCGACGATCCACGCCGCCAGGTCGCGCACGTCGACGAGCTGCGCGGGCGCGTCCGGGGCGTCCGGGACGACCGCCCGGCCCCCGCGGGCGAACCGGGCCGGCCAGTAGCCGAACCGGTCGGTGACGTCGCCGGGCCCGCAGATCAGCCCGGCGCGGACCAGCAGCGCGCGGTCGCCTGCTGCGGCGCGCACGGCGTCCTCCGCCGCGACCTTCATCCCGCCGTACACCGCCGGGTCGGCCGCCGGGTCGCCGTCCTCGACGGCCGGCAGCAGCGGCGCCCCGACCCCCTGCCCGAGCGCGGCCGCGTCGGCGTAGACGCTGATCGTCGAGACGAACGTCCAGTGCGCGGCGCCGCCCGCCAGCGCGTCGAGGGCGGAGCGGACGTGGTCGGGGCGGCGGGCCACGTCGACCACGGTGTCGAACCGCCGCCCGCGCAGCCCGTCCAGCGCGCCGGGCTCGTCCCGGTCCACCACGACGAGCTCCGCACCCCCGGGAACCGGCCCGGACTCCCCCCGCGCCGCGCACACCACCCGGTGCCCGCGCGCGAGCGCCTCGGCCGCCACCGCGTGCGACAGGAACCGCGTGCCCCCGAGCACGAGCCACTCACCCATGGCGGGAGTCCTACCGCCTGTGACGCGGCGCACGGAAGCGGTGTTCGCGCACCGATGAATCCCCGGCGGCACCGTCGTCGTAGGGGCATGGACACCGGATACGCCGACGTGAACGGCCTGCACCTGTACTACGAGATCCACGGCGACGAGGGCACCCCGCTGGTGCTGCTGCACGGGGGCGTGCTGACCATCGACCTGAACTTCGCCGGCCTCATCCCGACGCTGGCGGAGCGCCACCGCGTCATCGCGCTGGAGTTCCAGGGCCACGGGCACACGGCCGACACCGACCGCGACATGACCTACGCGCACTTCGCGAGCGACGTCGTCGGCCTGCTCGACCACCTCGGGATCGACCGCGCGCACGTGCTGGGCCACAGCATGGGCGGCGGCGTCGCGCTCGAGCTCGCGGTGCACCACCCCGACCGGCTCCTGTCGGTCGTGCCGGTGTCGGCGAGCGTGCGCCCCGAGGGGTCGCACCCCGACCTGTCCGACCCCAGCACCTACGCCACCTCCCCGATCATGCCGACGGCGCAGGACTTCGCCGAGATGGCCGAGGCGTACGCGCGCGTCGCCCCGCACCCCGAGCGGTTCGAGGGGCTCCCCGAGCGCACGATGACGACGTCGACGACGTGGACGGGCTGGACCGACGAGCAGCTGGCCGGCATCACCGCCCCGGTGCTGATCGTGCAGGGCGACCGCGACTTCACCCTCAACGCGCACGCCGCGCTGATGCAGGAGCTGATCCCCGGGTCGCAGCTGGCGGTGCTGCCGGGCACCACCCACATGCAGGTGACGCGCCGCGCCGACCTGCTGCTGCCGATGCTGGCCGCCTTCCTGGACTAGCCGTGGCCGCGGCCCGCCCACCGCGGCCCGCGCCGTAGGCTGACCGTCGTGGCGCGAGTGGTGGTGGACGTGATGCCGAAGCCGGAGATCCTGGACCCCCAGGGCCAGGCGGTGGCCGGGGCCCTGGTGCGGCTGGGCGTCGTCGGCGTCGGCGACGTCCGGCAGGGCAAGCACTTCGAGCTCGAGGTGGGCGACGACGTCGACGACGCGACGCTCGAGAGGATCGCGGAGACGCTGCTGGCGAACCCGGTGATCGAGGACTGGACGGTCACGCGGGTATGAGGATCGGCGTCATCACCTTCCCCGGCACGCTGGACGACGTCGACGCGGTGCGGGCCGTCCGCTACGCCGGCGCGCAGCCGGTGGCGCTGTGGCACTCCGACCGCGACCTCGACGGCGTGGACGCCGTGATCGTGCCCGGCGGGTTCTCCTACGGCGACTACCTGCGGGCCGGTGCGATCGCCAGCCTCGCGCCGATCATGACCGAGGTCGTGGCGGCGGCGGGGCGCGGCCTGCCGGTGCTCGGCATCTGCAACGGCTTCCAGATCCTCTGCGAGGCCGGGCTGCTGCCGGGAGCGCTGGTGCGCAACGCGGGTCTGCACTTCATCTGCCGCGACCAGCGGCTGAGGGTGGAGTCGACGACCACGGCGTGGACGTCGCAGGCGCGGGCCGGGCAGGAGCTGCTGGTGCCGCTCAAGTCGGGCGAGGGCCGCTACGTCGCCGACGCCGGCACCCTCGCCCGGCTCGAGGGCGAGGGGCGCGTCGTGTTCCGCTACGTCGGCGCCAACCCCAACGGCGCGGCCGCCGGCATCGCCGGCATCGCCTCGGCGGACGGGCGGGTCGTCGGGCTGATGCCGCACCCCGAGCACGCGATCGACCCCCTGACCGGCCCGTCGGACGACGGCCTCGTGCTGTTCACGTCCGTGCTGGGAGCGACGGTCGGGGGGTGAGGGTGGCCCACCACGTGCTCCTGGTCGAGGACGACCCGGGTGACGCGTTCCTCGTGGGCGAGCTGCTCGCCGAGGTCGACCCCGACCTGCACCTGACGGTGGCCACCACGCTCGCCGCCGCCGTGGAGCGCCTCCCGCGCGCCGACGTCGTGCTGCTCGACCTCGGACTGCCCGGCACGCAGGGGCTCGACGGCCTGCGCGCGCTGCTCGGCGCCGACCCGGCGGCCGCGGTGTGCGTGCTGACCGGCCTGGACGACGAGCACCTCGGCACGGCCGCGGTCGCCGCCGGCGCGCAGGACTACCTGGTGAAGGGCAAGGTCGACGGCCCGCTGCTGATCCGCGCCATCCGCTACGCCGTCGAGCGGCGCCGGGCCGAGACCACGGTGCTGCGGCTGCGCGAGGAGCAGCTGGTCGCCGCGGAGTCGACCCGCCTGGAGCGCGGGCTGCTGCCCCGGCCGCTGCTGGACGGCAGCGGCGTGGAGTCCCGGTCCTTCTACCGCTCCGGCCGGGCGCGCAGCGTGCTCGGCGGCGACTTCTACGACGCGGTGACCGGGTCGGACGGCACGGTGCACGCGATCGTCGGCGACGTCTGCGGCCACGGCCCCGACGAGGCGGCGCTCGGTGCGCTGCTGCGGGTGTCCTGGCGGGCGCTCGTGCTGGCCGGGGTGCCCGAGCCGCGGCTGCTGCCCGAGCTCCAGCGCGTGCTGCTGTCCGAGCGCCACGACCGCTCCCTGTTCACCACCGTCGCCACCGTCGCCGTGACGGGGCGATCGGCCCGGGTGCGGGTGGCGGGGCACCCGCCGCCGGTGGCGCTCGCGCCCGCGCCGCACCAGCTCGTGCCCCCGATCGGGCTGCCGCTCGGCATCGCCGAGCGCGCCGAGTGGTCGCCGCTGGAGATCGACCTGGCCCCCGGCTGGGGCCTGCTGCTCTACACCGACGGGCTCGTGGAGGGCCGGGGTCCCGTGCCCGACGAGCCGCTGTGGCCCGAGGGGCTGGTCGCGCTGCTCGAGAAGGAACGGGACACGCAGTGGCACCACCTGCCGGCGCGGCTGGTCGAGCGGGTGCAGCAGCTCAACGGCGGGCCGCTGTCCGACGACACGGCGGTGCTCCTGCTCGTGGCGGAGCACGGGTGACCGCACCGACCCGCCGCCGCAGCCTGCCCCCGCTGCGCTCCGGCCACGACGCGGCCGACGTGCGCCGCCGCCCATCGCTGCTGCGCCTGTTCACCGTCGCCGCGTCCGCGCTCACGCTGCTCGGGATCGTCGCGATCGCCCTCGGCGGCACGGCGCTCGCCGCCCAGAGCGCGGCGCGCACCGACCTGCTGGACCGGGCCGTGCCCGCCGTCGACGCCGGGCAGCGGCTCGCGATCGCGCTGCTCGACCAGGAGACGGGGGTGCGCGGCTTCGGGCTCACCGGCCGGGAGGAGTTCCTCGACCCCTACCGGTCGGGCCGGCTGGCCGAGGACGCCGCCGTCACCGAGCTGCAGGCCGGCGGGCCGCCCCCGGCGGACCTGGTCGCGGTGCGCGACGCCGCCCAGCGCTGGCGCGAGGAGTACGCGGAGCCCGCCGTCGCCGCCGCGCGGGCCGGGAGCCCCGGCCCCGACGCGATCACCGGCCGTGTCCTGTTCGACCAGGTCCGGGCCCGCTCGGACGTCCTGGCGGACCGGCTGCAGGCCGACCAGGCGGCCGCGCGCGACGCCGTCTCCGCCGCCGTGTCGTTCGTGCTCGTCGCCGCCGTCGGCGTCGCCGCGGTGCTCCTGACGGTGCTCGTCGTCGCCTCGCTCGGACTGCGCCGCACCGTCCTGACGCCCGTGGCCGACCTGGCCGGGCAGGTGCGCGCCGTCGTCAGCGGGGAGCGGGTGCGGTCGGTCGCCGTGGACGGGCCGCGGGAGATCGCCCAGCTGGGCGCGGACATCGAGGCGATGCGGCTGCGCATCGTCCGCGACCTCGACGAGTCCCGCGAGGTCAACCGGCTGCTCGACGAGCAGGCCCGCGAGCTGGAGCGGTCCAACCGCGACCTGGAGCAGTTCGCCTACGTGGCGAGCCACGACCTGCAGGAGCCGCTGCGCAAGATCTCCAGCTTCTGCCAGCTCCTGCAGCGGCGCTACGGCGGCCAGCTCGACGACCGGGCCGACCAGTACATCGGCTTCGCCGTCGACGGCGCCCAGCGCATGCAGCAGCTGATCAACGACCTGCTGGCGTTCTCGCGCGTCGGGCGCACGACCGAGAGCTTCGTCCCGGTGCCGCTCGGCGACGCCGTGGCCGCGGCGCAGAAGCAGCTCGACGCCGTGCTGGAGGAGACGGGCGGCACGATCCTCGTCGGGGACCTGCCCACCGTCGAGGGCGACCCGGCGCTGCTGCGCCAGCTGTTCGTCAACGTCCTCGGCAACGGGCTGAAGTTCCACCGCGACGGCGTGCCGCCGGTCGTGCGGGTCGACGCCCGCCGCGGCGGCTCCGACGGCGGCTCCGACGGCGGCTCCGACGGCGGCGACGACCGCTGGGAGATCACGGTCGCCGACAACGGCATCGGCCTCGACGCCGAGTACGCCGAGAAGGTCTTCGTGATCTTCCAGCGCCTGCACGCCCGCGACCGCTACCCCGGGACCGGCATCGGCCTGGCCCTGGCGAAGAAGATCGCCGAGTTCCACGGCGGCCGCATCCGCATCGAGCCCACCGAGGGCCCGGGTGCCACCATCGCCCTCACGCTCCCCGCGTCCGCAGGAAGGCCCGACCCCGATGACCGATGAACCCCGCACCATCAACGTGCTGCTCGTGGAGGACGACCCCGGCGACGTCCTCATGACCCGTGAGGCCTTCGACGAGTACCTGCACAACCGGCTCGACGTCGTCAACGACGGCGCCGACGCCCTGGCCTACCTGCGCAAGGAGGCGCCGCACACCGACGTGCCGCGCCCCGACCTGGTGCTGCTCGACCTCAACCTGCCCCGCCGGGACGGCCGCGAGGTGCTGCAGGAGATCAAGAACGACCCGGACCTCCGGCACATCCCGGTGATCGTCCTGACGACCTCGCAGGCCGAGGAGGACGTGCTGCGCAGCTACCAGCTGCACGCCAACGCCTACGTCACCAAGCCGGTCGACTTCGACGGGTTCATCGAGGCCATCAAGCAGATCGACCACTTCTTCGTGTCGGTGGTGCAGCTGCCCGGGGCCCGCCCGCAGGGCTGACGACCGCGCCCGGCGCGACAGCGGCGGAGTGGGCCACCGGAATCGGGGCGCGCCGCGCGGCCGCGGCGCCTAGCGTCGGGGTCGGTGATCGCGACGGGGGGCCGCACATGGAGCCGCTGACGTGGCGGCGGCTCGCCGGGCGGTCGAGCGCCGCGGCGGTGGGCGTCGCCGTGCTCGCGGCCGTCGCCGAGACGCTGGCCACCGTCGTGGCCGGCCGGGTGGCCGCGGGGCCGACGGCGGCGCTGGTCGCGCTGCTCGCGGTGCTGCTGGTCGGTGCCGCCGTGCTGGACACGACCGGCCGCACCGCCCTCGCCGGGGCCGCCGGCCGCGCCGAGGGCCGGCTGCGCACCGACCTGCTGCGGGCCGCGCTGCACCAGCCCCTGCCCGTGCTCGAGGAGCAGGCGGTCGGGGAGCTGATCGACCGCGTCGACGACGACACCCGCCAGCTCGGCACCCTCGTGCGGAGGACCGGCTGGGAGCTGGGCCGCGCCGGGGTGCGCTCGGTGCTCGCCTGGGTGGCGGCCGGGCTCACCTGGTGGCCGGCCTGGATCGCCTTCCCCGTCGCCGCGGCGCTGGTCGTGCTGCTGGTCCGCCCGCTCACCGCGGAGCTGGGTCGGCGCAAGCTCGCCGAGGAGGAGGCCTGGTCCGAGCACGCCGCGCAGCTGGAGGAGGCGGTGGCGGGCCGCGACGACGTGCGCTCCTCGCTGGGCCAGGCGCACGTGGTGCGGGCCTACGCGCAGCGGGCCCGGGAGGTGCTGCGCCGCGTGTCGGCCAGCCGCGACCTGTCCACCCGCGCCACGCTGCGGACCGGCCTGGTGCTGCACGCGCTGCTCGCGGCCGTCGTGGTCGGCGGTGTCGCCCTGGTGACGGCGGGCGACCTGGGAGTCGCGGAGCTGGTGACGCTGTGGCTGCTCGTCTCGGCGTTCGCCGGCCAGCTCAGCCAGGTGAGCAACCGGTTGCCGGAGGTGCAGGCGGGGATCGGCGCGCTGACCCGGGTGGCGACCCTGCTCCACGCCCCGCAGGAACCGGACGGCGGCGCCGCCGTGCCCGCCCCGCCGCTCGGGGTGGAGTTCCGCGACCTCACCACCGGCTACCCGGGTGGCTTCTCCCTGCGCTCGGTGAGCTTCGCGGTGCCCGCCGGGACGACCTGCGCGCTGGTCGGGCGCACCGGAGCGGGCAAGTCGACGCTGGCGAAGCTGCTGTCCCGCGCGATCGAGCCACCGCCCGGCACCGTGCTGGTGGGCGGGAGCGACGTCACCGCGCTCGACGTCGACGCGCTGCGCCGGGCCGTCGGCGTCGTCACCCAGCGCACCGAGATCCTGGCCGCGACTCTGAAGGAGAACATCGCGCTGTTCGCCGACGTCGGGCCGGGTGCGGTCACCGGCGCGGTCGAGGCGCTCGGCCTGACCGGGTGGGTCGCCTCCCTCCCCGACGGGCTCGCCACGCGCCTGGGCACCGGTGGGCGGACGCTGTCGGCCGGCGAGGAGCAGCTCGTCGCGTTCGCGCGCCTGCTGGTGCGCGACGTGGCGGTGGTGGTGCTCGACGAGGCGACCGCGCGCATGGACCCCCAGACCGAGCAGCTGGTCACCCGCGCGGCCGACCGGCTGCTCGCCAGGCGCACCGGCATCGTCGTGGCCCACCGGCTCTCGACCGTGCAGCGCTGCGACGCGGTGGCGGTGCTCGACGCCGGGCGGGTGGTGCAGCACGGGCCGCGCGCCGAGCTGGCCGCCGCACCCGGCCTGTTCCGGGACCTGCTGAACGCCGCGGGGGAGGCGGGTCCGCCGGCTGCGGCCACCGAGCTGGCCGGGCGCGGCGAGCGGCGCGGCCCCCGTCCGCCGCCCGCAGCCGGACCGGTCCGGCTGGCCCGGACGGTCGGCCGCGCCGCGTTCACGCTGCCGCGGTGGGGGCTCCTCGGCGCGGTCGCGTTCACCCTCGCCTCCCTCACCGGCACCTACGGGGCCACCACCGGCTGGTTCTGGGGCCGGGTCGTCGCGGGGCTCGGGACGGGCGGGCCCTCCGGAGCCGACGTCGTCGGCCTGGTGCTGTGCCTGCTGGCCGCCCCGGTGTTCGTCGCCCTCGCGTTCCGCGCGTACCCGCTGTGGTGGGTGTCGGTGGCGCTGCGGATGCGGCTGGCCGTGCTGCGCGGCCAGACCATGCAGCGCCGGCTGCCGCGGACCCCGCCGGGCGAGGTCGTGGCCCGGGCGCTCGACTCCGACCGGCTCGTGATCTACGTCGACCGCTGGGTGGACCTCGGCAACGGCGTCGTCGTCGCGCTGGTCACCGCGCTCGCGGCCCGCAGCGCCGCCGCCGGGCTGGTCGTCGGGGCCGTGCTGGGGCTCTCGGCGCTGGTGTCGGCGGCCGGCGCCCCGGTCGTCGGCCGGGCCGGCCGGGCCGCGGCCGACGCGCGCGCGGCGTTCGGCGCGGCGCTCGCCTCGGCCCTGGAGGCGGCGCGCACGGTGAAGCTCGCCGCGGCCACCGGGGCCGTGCGGGCGCACCTGCTCGCCGTCGACTCCCGGCGGGTGGCGCTCACCGTGCGCGAGCAGCGGGTGCTGGCGCTGTTCGACGGCGTCCCGGGGGTGCTCGTGCAGCTCGGGGTCGCGCTGACCTGGGCGCTGCACCTGGTCGGGGTGTGGGACCTCGCGGTCGCGCTGCTGGTCACCACGGCCGTCGCGGGCGCGGGGTACCTGGCATCGGTGTGGGGCGCCGTGATCACCGAGGCGCCCGTGGCCCGGCGCTGGGTCGAGGCGATGACCGACCTCGCCGGCGGCGCCGACCTGCTGACCGTGCCGCCGGGCGTCGACCTCCGCGCCGGTGCCGCCCCCGCGCCCGCGGAGCCGGGCCGGGTGCCGCTGCGCCGGCTCGTGCTCCGCGACGTCGCCGCCGTGCACGACGACGGCACGGTGGGGGTGTCCGGGGTCGACCTGGAGATCGGCGCCGGGTCGCTGGTGCTGCTCACCGGGCGCGTGGGCGCGGGCAAGTCCAGCCTCCTCGCCGCCCTGGCCGGGCTGGTCGACCACGACGGCAGCCTGCGCTGGAACGACCGCGAGATCGACGACCCGGAGCTGTTCCTGCGGCCCGGGCAGGTCGCCTACGTCGGCCAGGTGCCGCGCGTGCTGTCCGGGTCGTTCACCGACAACATCGCCCTCGGCCACGACCGCGCGCTGCCCGGCGCCGTGGCCGACGCCCGGCTGGAGACCGACCTCGACGCGGCCGGCGGCCTCGCCACCCTCGTCGGGCACCGCGGCGTGCGGCTGTCCGGCGGCCAGGTCCAGCGCGTCGCGCTGGCGCGCGCCCTGGCCGCGGAGGCCGAGCTGCTCGTCGCCGACGACGTCTCCTCGGCCCTGGACGCCCGCACCGAGCTGGAGCTGTGGGACGCCCTGCGCCGGCGGGGCACCACCGTCGTGGGGTCGAGCAGCAAGCGCGCGGCCCTGGCCCGCGCCGACCTCGTCGTCGTGCTGGAGGACGGGCGGGTCGTCGCCACCGGGCCGTGGGAGCGGCTGGCGGGGCAGTGGGGGCACCTGGCCGGTTGAGCGCCCGGTCTCCGTACGCTGACCTCCCGTGGCCACCCCCGCCGTCGACGACCTGGAGATCGACACCGTCGAGCTCGCCGCCTCCACGCCGGACCGGCCCCAGCCCCACCGCGAGCTGGGGCTGAGGGACGACGAGTACGCGCGCATCGTCGAGATCCTCGGGCGGCGGCCCACCGACGCCGAGCTCGCGATGTACTCGGTGATGTGGAGCGAGCACTGCTCCTACAAGTCGTCCAAGGTGCACCTGCGCTACTTCGGGGAGACCACCACCCCGGCGATGCGCGCGAAGATGCTGGCCGGCATCGGCGAGAACGCGGGCGTGGTCGAGATCGGCGACGGCTGGGCCGTCACGTTCAAGGTCGAGTCGCACAACCACCCGTCCTACGTCGAGCCCCACCAGGGCGCGGCCACCGGCGTCGGCGGGATCGTGCGCGACATCATGGCCATGGGCGCCCGCCCGGTCGCGGTGGCCGACTCGCTCCGGTTCGGCCCGGCCGACGCCCCCGACACCGCGCGGGTGCTCCCCGGCGTCGTGGCCGGGGTCGGCGGCTACGGCAACTCCCTGGGGCTGCCCAACGTCGGCGGCGAGGTCGTCTTCGACGCCAGCTACGCGGGCAACCCGCTGGTCAACGCGCTGTGCGTGGGGGCGATGCGGGTGGAGGACCTGCACCTCGCCTTCGCCTCCGGCGCCGGCAACCGGATCGTGCTGTTCGGGGCCCGCACCGGGCTCGACGGCATCGGCGGGGTCTCCGTGCTCGCCAGCGAGACGTTCAGCGGCGACACCGGGCGCCGGAAGCTGCCGAGCGTGCAGGTGGGCGACCCGTTCACCGAGAAGGTCCTCATCGAGTGCTGCCTGGAGCTGTTCGCGGCCGGTCTCGTCGTCGGCATCCAGGACCTCGGCGGGGCGGGCCTGTCCTGCGCCACCTCCGAGCTCGCCAGCGCCGGTGACGGCGGCATGCGCGTCGACCTGGACGCGGTCCCCCTGCGCGCCCCGGGGATGAGCGCGGCGGAGATCCTGTCCAGCGAGTCGCAGGAGCGCATGTGCGCGGTGGTGCGGCCCGAGGACGTCGACGCCTTCCTGGCCGTCTGCGCCAAGTGGGACGTGCTGGCGAACGTCATCGGCGAGGTCGTCGAGGGCGGCCGGCTGGTGATCACCCACCGCGGCGCGACCGTGGTGGACGTGCCCCCGCGCACCGTCGCGCACGACGGGCCGGTCTACGAGCGCCCGGTGCAGCGCGGCGCGCACCAGGACGCGCTGGTGGCGAACACCCCGGACCGCCTCGCCCGGCCGCGGACCCCCGACCAGCTGCGCGCGGAGATCCTGCGGCTCGCCGCCAGCCCCGACCTCTGCAGCCGCGCGTGGGTCACCGACCAGTACGACCGCTACGTGCGCGGCAACACCGCGGCCGCGCAGCCCGCCGACGCCGGCGTCGTGCGCATCGACGAGGTGACCGGCCGCGGCGTCGCCGTGGCCACCGACTGCAACGCTCGGTTCGTCGCCCTCGACCCGTACACCGGGGCGCAGCTCGCGCTGGCCGAGGCCCACCGCAACGTCGCCACGTCCGGCGCGGTGCCGCTGGCCGTCACCGACTGCCTCAACTTCGGCTCCCCCGAGGACCCGCACGTCATGTGGCAGTTCCAGGAGGCCGTGCGCGGCATCGCCGACGGCTGCGCCGCCCTGGGCATCCCGGTCACCGGCGGCAACGTCAGCTTCTACAACCAGACCGGCGACCGGGCGGTCCTGCCCACCCCGGTGATCGGCGTCCTCGGCGTCCTCGACGACGTCGCCCGCCGCGTGCCGTCCGGCTTCACCCGTGACGGCGACGCGGTCGTGCTGCTCGGCGAGACGCGCGAGGAGCTCGGCGGCAGCGCGTGGGCGCACGTGGTGCACGGGCACCTCGGGGGCCGTCCGCCCGCGGTCGACCTGGCCGCCGAGCAGCGGCTCGCCGCCCTGCTGGCGTCGAGCGCCGCGGCGGGCCTGCTCACGGGCTCGCACGACCTGTCCGACGGAGGGCTCGCGCAGGCCCTGGTGGAGGCGTGCCTCGTCGGGGGGCGGGGGGCCCGGGTGCACCTGCGCGACGGCGACGACCCCTTCGTCGCGCTGTTCGCCGAGTCGGCCGGGCGGGTGCTGGTCACCGTGGCACGGGGGGACCTCGCCGAGGTGCTCGACGCCGCGGACCGCGCCGGGGTGCCGGCGCGCGAGCTGGGCGCCACCGGGGGCGCCGACCTCGCCGTGGCGGGTCTGGTCCGCCTCCCGCTCGACGAGGTGCGCAGGGCCTGGGAGGGAACGCTCCCGGCGCTGTTCGGGCGGCCCGGGGCCGGTCGCGACCTGACCGGAAGGTGAGGCCCGCTGTCCGCGGGGTCGGGACCGGCGGCGGCCCGGTGAGGAGGAGGAGCGCGTGACGGCGGGGACGGGGCGGGAGGCGCTCGACGCGTGGCTGTCCGGCGGGCCGGCGCCCGAGCGGTCGGTCCTGCGTGCGGCGGTGAAGGAGAGCCTGGCCGCGCTGGCCGCGGCCGCCCCCGGTCACAGCGTCGAGGTGCGCGTTCCCCCGTTCGGTGCGGTGCAGTGCGTGGAGGGTCCGCGGCACACGCGGGGTACTCCTCCGAACGTGGTGGAGACCGACGCCCGCACCTGGCTGGCCCTGGTCACGGGCCGGTCCACCTGGGTGGACGCCGTCGCCTCCGGCGCCGTCCGGTCGTCGGGCAACCGCGCGGACGCCGTCGCCGAGCACCTGCCGCTGGGCCGTTGAGGTGAACTGTCGGCTCAGCGGGGCTGACGGGACTGGACCGCGTGTACTGGCGCAAACCCACCGGGGCCCGGAAACTGGCCCTCCACAGGACGAGACCCGGGCCGATCGGGTGAGGGGAGGGCCGGCGTGATCGCAGCGCACAGCGTCTCCGCCGAGCGCGGGGTCGCCGGCCCGCACGAGAGCGAGGACGAACCGGCCGGGGACACCCTGGCCGCCCTCGCCGTGCGCTGGGCGGCGCTCGGCGCCACCTCACCCGAGTCGCTGGGCCGCGTCGACGCTCCCGTGGCCGCCCGGCTGGCCACCCTGCTCCGCCGGCTGGCCGCGGTGCTCGCCGCCGAGCCCTTCTGGCCGATGGCGGCGCGCGACATCGGTGCGGGCGTGCTGGTGAGCGGCCTGTGCGGGCCGGACGGGACGATCGGTCCCTACGCCGAGGAGGTCCTCCCCGGCACGCTGCGGCTGCTGCGCGCCGAGGGCCCCGCGGCCCTGGGCGCCCGGCCGGACCGGCTCGCGGCCGCGCTCGACGAGCTCGTCACCGGCTTCTGCGCGGCGCTGCGCGACCACACCGAGGGACGCCAGTCCGCGCTGCTGCGGTCCTCCCAGCAGGCGCAGGAGGGCGCCCGGCGCGCCCTGGCCCTGTCGGAGTCGCACTTCCGCACCGTCTACACCCAGGGCGCGGTCGGCATCGGCGTCACGAGCCTCGACGGGATGGTCCTCGACCTCAACCCCGCGCTGTGCCGCCTGTTCGGCATCGGCGCCGGGCTGGACCAGCCCCGGCCGGTCACCGACTTCGTGCACCCCGACGACCTCGCCGACGTCCTCGACCGCTACCGCCGGCTGGTCCGCGGCGAGCCCGACGTGCTGCGGACGGAGCTGCGCTTCGTGCGTCCCGACGGGCTCGTGCTCTTCGCCGACATCGTGGCCTCGCTGGTGCGCGACGAGAGCGGGGCCCCGACCCACCTGCTCGTCGTCGTCGAGGACCAGTCCGAGCGCACCCGGCTGCGGCTGCGGCTGCAGCGCGCGGCCTACCACGACCAGCTGACCCAGCTGCCCAACCGCAGCCTCACCGAGCAGTGGGTGCAGCGGGCGTTCGACCCGGGCGGCGCGACCCGCGTCGGCGTCTGCGCGCTGGACCTCGACGGCCTCACCCGCGTCAACGACGGCCTGGGCCACCAGGTGGGCGACCAGGTGCTGCTCGCCGTCGCCGCCCGGCTGCAGATGGCCGCCCCCGAGCACGTCGTCACGCGCACCGGCGGCGACGAGTTCGCCGTCCTCCTGTCCGACCCCGAGGACATCGACGACGCGTGCCGGCTCGCCGACCGCCTGCTCGACGCCTTCGCCACCCCGTTCCTGGTGCAGGGGCACGCGCTCACGCTCTCCGCGAGCATCGGCGTCGCCGTGGCGCCGACCGCCGCGACCTGCCCCGCCGAGCTGATGCGCGCGGCGGACGTCGCGCTCTCCTGGGCCAAGGCGCACGGCGGCGGGCGGCGCGTGGTGTTCGACCCGGAGCGCGACGCGGGCGAGTCCGCCCGCTTCGCCCTGCTCACCGGGCTCGTCGACGGTGTCGAGCGCGGCGAGTTCCGGCTGGTCCACCAGCCGCTGGTCGGCCTGCACGACGGGCGCCCGCACGGCGTCGAGGCGCTCGTGCGCTGGCAGCACCCCGAGCGCGGGCTGCTCGGGCCCGGGCAGTTCATCGAGCTGGCCGAGCACAGCGGGGCGATCGTGCCGCTCGGCGAGTGGGTGCTGCGCACCGCCTGCGCGCAGGCGGCCGGGTGGGTGACCGCGCTCGGCGACGACGCCCCGTTCGTCAGCGTCAACGTCTCGCCCGTGCAGCTGGTGGAGCCCGGTTTCGCCGGTCTCGTCGAACGGGTGCTGGCGGAGGCCGGGCTGGCGCCCGACCGGCTGCAGCTGGAGATCACCGAGCAGGCCGTCCTCGCCGACGAGACCGCCGCGCTCGCGGCCCTGGGCGCGCTGCGGTCCGCGGGCGTGCGGCTCGCGCTGGACGACTTCGGCACCGGCTGGTCCAGCCTGGCGTGGCTGCGGCGGCTGCCCGTGCACGCGCTGAAGATCGACGGGTCGTTCATCGACGGGCTGCGCCACGAGGTGGCCGACCCGATGGACTCCTCCATCGTGGGGTCGCTGGTCGGGATGGCGCACGCGCTCGGCCTCGAGGTGACCGCCGAATGGGTGGAGACCCGGGCCCAGGCCGACCGCCTCCGGGCGCTCGGGTGCGACCTGGGGCAGGGCCGGTGGTTCGGTGACGCCGGTCCCGCGGAGTGGGTTCCGGAGCTCGTGCGGCGTAGCATCGACGGTTGATCACGTCGTCGACACCGGGAGCCATCGTTGTCCGTCGCCCGGACCGAGCCGACCACCGATCCCGATCCGGAACCCCGTGAGGAGTGCGGCGTCTTCGGTGCCTGGGCGCCCGGCGAGGACGTCGCGAAGCTCGCCTACTACGGCCTCTACGCGCTGCAGCACCGCGGCCAGGAGGCGGCCGGCATCGCCGTGTCCGACGGCCGCCGCATGGTCGTGTTCAAGGAGCTCGGGCTGGTCAGCCAGGTCTTCGACGAGCAGACGCTGTCCTCGCTGAAGGGGCACCTCGCCGTCGGGCACTGCCGCTACTCCACCACCGGCTCCACGACGTGGGAGAACGCGCAGCCCACCTTCCGCACCACCGCCACCGGCAGCGGCCTGGCGCTGGGCCACAACGGCAACCTCGTCAACACCGCCGAGCTGCGCGACGAGGTGGCGGCCCGGGTCGGCTCGCCGAGCACCGGGATCGCCGCGAGCACCGACTCCGACCTCGTCGCCGAGCTGATGGCCTCCTCCGCCGCCGACATCGGCGTCGAGGAGGCCGCGGTGCGGCTGCTGCCGCGGCTGCGGGGCGCGTTCTCGCTGGTCTTCGCCGACGAGCAGACGCTCTACGCCGCCCGCGACCGCCACGGCGTCCGCCCGCTGGTGCTGGGCCGCCTGGAGCGCGGCTGGGTGGTGGCCAGCGAGACCGCGGCCCTGGACATCGTCGGGGCGTCGTTCGTCCGGGAGGTCGAGCCGGGCGAGCTGCTCGCCATCGACGCCGACGGCATGCGCAGCTCCCACTTCGCCGCGCCCGAGCCCAAGGGCTGCGTCTTCGAGTTCGTCTACCTGGCGCGGCCGGACACCACGATCTCCGGGCGGTCGGTGCACGCCGCGCGCGTCGACATCGGCCGCAACCTCGCCCGCGAGCACCCCGTCGAGGCCGACCTGGTGATCCCGGTGCCGGAGTCGGGCACGCCCGCGGCCATCGGGTACGCGCAGGAGTCGGGCATCCCCTACGGCCAGGGGCTGGTCAAGAACGCCTACGTCGGGCGCACCTTCATCCAGCCCAGCCAGACGATCCGCCAGCTCGGGATCCGGCTCAAGCTCAACCCGCTGCGCGACGTCATCCGCGGCAAGCGGCTCGTCGTGGTGGACGACTCGATCGTGCGGGGCAACACCCAGCGCGCGCTCGTGCGGATGCTCCGCGAGGCGGGGGCGCTGGAGGTGCACGTCCGCATCGCGTCGCCGCCGGTGCGCTGGCCGTGCTTCTACGGCATCGACTTCGCCACCCGCACCGAGCTGGTGGCCACCTCCCTCGAGGTGGAGGGCGTGCGCCGCTCCGTCGGGGCCGACACGCTGGGCTACGTCTCCCTCGACGGCCTCGTCGCGGCCAGCGAGCAGCCGCGCACCCGGCTCTGCGCCGCCTGCTTCGACGGCGAGTACCCCATCGCGCTGCCCGAGGAGGCGCGGCTGGGCAAGCACCTCCTCGAGGCCGCGGGGCTGCCCGACGTGCCCCGCCCCGACGTGCCCCGCCCCGACGTGCCCCGCCCCGACGTGTCCGGGGCCGCGTCGGGCGATCCCGGGCCGATCGCCGTCGGCTACGGTGCCGCGGGCGCGCTCGACCGCCCCTGAGCCCCGCCGTCCCCCCCCGCCCCCGACGCAGGAAGCAGGACATGCCCACCACCGCGAACGAGCCCGGAGCCAGCTACGCCGCCGCGGGGGTGGACATCGAGGCCGGTGAGCAGGCCGTCGAGCGGCTGCGGCCGTTCGCGGAGAAGGCCGGGCGGCCCGAGGTGCTCGGGGGGATCGGCGGCTTCGCCGGGCTGTTCGCGCTCAAGGTCGGCCGCTACCGGGAGCCGGTGCTCGCCGCCTCCACCGACGGCGTCGGCACGAAGGTCGCCATCGCCCAGGCGATGGACAAGCACGACACGATCGGGCTGGACCTCGTGGCGATGGTGGTCGACGACCTCGTGGTGTGCGGGGCGGAGCCGCTGTTCCTGCAGGACTACATCGCCGTCGGCAAGCTCGTGCCCGAGCACGTCGCGGCGGTGGTCGGGGGGATCGCGGCGGGCTGCCAGGAGGCCGGCTGCGCGCTGCTCGGCGGCGAGACCGCCGAGCACCCGGGGCTGATGGAGGTCGGCGGCTACGACCTGTCGGCCACCGGCGTCGGCATCGTCGAGGCCGACGCGATGCTGCGCCCCGACCGCGTCCGCCCCGGCGACGTGCTCGTCGGCATGGGGTCCTCGGGCCTGCACTCCAACGGCTACTCCCTGGCCCGCCACGTCCTGCTCGACATCGGGCGGATGGCGCTCGACGGGCACGTCGAGGAGTTCGGGCACACCCTCGGCGAGGAGCTGCTCGTCCCCACCCGCATCTACGCCCGCGACTGCCTCGCCCTCACCGCGGAGACCGGCGTGCGCACGTTCGCCCACATCACCGGCGGCGGGCTCGCCCGCAACCTGGAGCGCGTCCTGCCCGACGGCGTCCGCGCCGTGGCCGAGCGCAGCAGCTGGACCCCGCAGCCGGTGTTCAACCTCATCGCCTCCCGCGGCCGCGTGGAGCGCGCGGAGATGGAGAGGACGTTCAACATGGGCGTCGGCATGGTCGCGGTGCTCCCGCCCGACGACGTCGACCGCGCGCTGGCCGTCCTCACCGCCCGCCACGTCCCCGCCTGGGTGCTCGGCGAGGTCGGACGGGCCGGTGACGGGCCGCGGGTGGAGCTGCGCGGCGACCACCCCCGGTTCTAGGGAAGCCCGGCGCTCTAGGTGTCCTGGGCGACCCGGCGGACCAGCGCCAGCAGCTCGTCCTCGTCGATGTCCACCCGGCGGGCGGCGTCCACCAGCCGCCGGGCCAGGTCCAGCACACCCGCGCGGTCCGCCGTGGTGCCGTCGCGGACGGTGGCCCCGCGGCCGCGGCGCAGGTCGATGAGCCCCTCGTCGCGCAGCGGGGTGCTGCGCGCGGCGTCGACCCGGATCAGCACCGGGTGAGCCCCGCGAGCAGCCCGGCGGCGGTGCCGGGGTCGTCCACCGTGACGGTGAGCCGGCGCCCGGAGCGCTGGGTGACGACGAGCGCCGGACCGCCGCGGAGGATGATCCCGCGCCCGCCGGGGACCACCCGGTAGCCCCAGCCGCCGAACCGCAGCGGCGCGACGTCGGCGGTCGAGGCGGACGCGACGTCCTCGGCCGGCACGTGCACGCGCGGCCGGCCGAGCAGGCCGAGGGCCACGGTGAGGCCGCTGCGGTCGACCGTGACCCGCGCCGAGCCCAGCACCAGGGCGGCGCCGGCGACCGGCACGGCGGCCAGGGCCACCGCGAGCGGTCCGCCGAGCAGTGCGATTCCCGCGCCCCCCGCCGCGACCAGCAGCGCGACCGGCCACGCCCAGGGCGCCGACACCGGGCGCGACCAGCTGACGCGCTCCGTCGCCCCGACGGCGAGCGGGGGCGCCGACGCCGGCTCAGCGGCCGGGGCCGCGGGCGGCGGGGCGATCCGGCACCCGAGCAGCCCGGTGAGCGCGCCGGTGGCCAGGGACAGCGGCAGCACCCACGGGGGCAGGACGGCCGCCGCGGCGTCGGGGAGGTCGAGGTTCACGGCCGCCGCGGCCACCAGGACGGGGCCGAGCAGGCCCGCAGCGCCCCACGATCCCGCGATGAGCGCCCGCTCCGCGCCCGGCGGCCCCTGCGCGGCCCCTGCGCGGCCCGGCCCGCGCCGGTGAGCACGGCGGCGAGGAGCAGGCCGAGCGCAACGTTGAGCGCCGTTGCGGCCCAGCGGGGCAGGAAGGCGTCGGCGGTGCCGTCGAGCGCGAAGTGGACGGCCAGCGGGTCGGGCAGGCGGTCTCCGGCCAGGGCGAGCAGGGCCACCGCGGGCAGCACCGCGAGCAGCGGGGGCAGGGCGAGCACGACTGCGCCTGCGATCGGAGGGGGCGCACGGTGGAGCCGGCCGGATCCCGTCGGCGCGGACGCACGACGGGACGATCGGCCGGTGCCGCACGCGTGCGGGGGCCCGGACGGACCGCCGGCCCGCGGCGTCGCCGCGGGCGGCCCTACTGCGAGGTGATCGACGTCACCACGTCAACGGCGCGTGTAGCCGTCCTCGTCGTCGTCGATCGCGGGGGCGTAGGGGTCGTACTCGTCCTCCGCCTCCTCGTGGACCACCGTCCCACTACCGATCTCCCGCTGCAGCGCGTCGAGATCCATGGTGGGGGAGCTGTACTTGAGCTCACGGGCCACCTTCGTCTGCTTGGCCTTCGCTCGTCCGCGCCCCATGGCTGGGCCCCCTTACAGCAGGGAAGGGGCGGCCGGAGTCACTCGGCGGCCCCATTCATCGTCATCAGTGTCCTGGCTCCACCGTACCGTGTGCCCGCGGGTTCGTGCGACGTGGCATCGGTCCTGTCACGCTCCGGGGGGCGGTGCCCGCGTCGGGCACTCCGCGCAGCGTCGCCCACGCGGCCGCCGCGGCTGCGGCGGCGAGCGCGAGGGCGGCGGGCCAGCCGACCGCCTGGGCCAGCGCGCCGCCCACCACGGGAGTCGCGGCCGCGCTCACGTAGTTGGCGGTGTTGGACACGGCCATCGCCGTCGCGGCGCGGCCGGGCGGTGCCAGCTCGCCGGCTGCGGTGAACACCAGGCCGTTCCAGCTGACGGCGAGCGCACCCGCGCCGACGAGCACGCCGGCGAGCAGCGGCACCGGTCCGGGCTGCAGGAGCGCGGCGAGCCCGAACCCGGTGGTGACCAGCACGGCGATGGTCCGCAGCGGTCCCAGGCGGCTGCCGACGCGGTCGGACCACGCCCCGCTGCCGAGTCGTCCGGCGGCGCCGAGCAGCTGCGTGGCGGCCAGGAGCGCGGCCGCGGTGGCGGCGGGCACGCCCCGGTCCACCAGCACCTCCACGAGCAGCACCGAGCCGACGAACTGCGGCACCACCAGCAGCATCCCGGCGCAGCTCAGCCGGAGCAGGGCCCGGTCGGTGAGGACCTCGCGCACCGGGGCCGTCGTGCGCGCGGTGCGCGGCCCGGCCCCGGGCGGTTCGCGGACGGTGCCGGCGACGACCGCGGCCGTCAGCAGCGTCGACACGGCCAGCGCCGCGAACACGGCCGGCACGCCCCCCGCGGCGGCGAGCGGGGGCAGCGCCACGGCGCCCGCCGCGGCGCCCAGCGGCACCGACGTCTGCCGCACGGCCATCGCCAGCCCGCGCCGGCGGTGGGGGAACCACGTGAGCACCGCCCGGCCGCTGGCGGCGTTCACCGCCGCCCCGGAGGCGCCGGCCAGCGCGAGCAGGGCGCCCGCGGCGACGGGCTCGCAGACCAGGGCGGCGGCGCCCAGGGCCGCGGCCGCGCCGACCAGGCCCACCGCCATCACCGACCGCTCCCCGAAGCGGTCGGCGGCCATCCCCCAGGGCACCAGGGTCGGGATCAGCCCCGCCGACCCCGCCCCGACGAGCAGGCCGACGCCGGCGAGGTCGAGCCCGAAGTGCTCGCGCAGCGCGGGCGTGACGGCCGCGATCCCGAGGAAGTACGCCGCCGTGGCCGCCTGGGCGAGCGTGCCCGCGGCGAGCACGACCCAGCGGTAGCGACCGGTCCCCACCGGGTCGACGCTACGACCGCTCCCGCATGACGGGAAGAACTTCCCACGCTCCGAGACGGATCGGGAGCGGTTTCAGGGCCGGAGCCGCTCCCGCGCAGCGCGGCCGGGGGCGGGGGCGTCGTCCTCGGGCGGCACCGAGTCGGGGTCGATCCGGGCCGGGGCGGCGCGCTCGTCGACCCCCGCGACCAGGTCGGCGTCCACCGGCACCGAGCGCTTCACCAGCGCCAGCGCCACCGGGCCCAGCTCGTGGTGCTGCACGACCGAGCCGACCCGGCCGACCGGCCGGGCCCCGCTGAGGACGGGGTCGCCCGGCACGGGCAGGTGCTCGTCGCCGGCGTCGAGGTGCAGCAGCACCAGCCGCCGCGGCGGCCGGCCCAGGTTGGCCACGCGGGCGACGGTCTCCTGGCCGCGGTAGCAGCCCTTCGTCAGGTGCACCGCGGGGCCGATCCACCGGGTCTCGTGCGGGATCGTGCGGTCGTCGGTGTCCACGCCCGGACGCGGGGCCAGGGCCTCCACCCGCAGGGCCTCGAAGGCCATGGAGCCGGCCGCCCGCGCGCCGGCGCCGGTCAGCCGGTCGAACCAGCCGCCGTCGCGCGGCACGAGCAGGTCGGCGGCGTCGGTGCCGGGCCAGGTCGCCCGGCGCACCACCCCGCCGCCGGGCACGGCCCGGACCTGCAGCGGGCGCTCGGGCACCGGCACGCCCGCGGCGGCCAGCACGGTCGGCGTCTCCGGGCCCACCACGGTGAGCACGGCCAGCTCGGCCGAGGCGTCGCGCACCTCGACCTTCGACCAGAACACCATCTTCTGCAGGTACCCGAGCAGGTCGGGGAGCTCCTCGAGAGCGGTGTCGAGGTGCACCGCGCCGTCGAGGTGGGCCACGCCCGTGTGGTGCAGCACGCGCCCGTTGCCGTCGAGGACGAGGGCCTCGGTGGCGGTGCCGTCGGGCAGCTCGCTGACGTGCTGGGTGAGCAGCAGGTGCAACCAGGACAGCCGGTCCTCGCCGGTCACGGTGATCACCCCGCGGTCGCGCTCCACCACGGCGGCGGACCGGGCCATCGCGCGCTGCTCGGCGAGGGGGTCGCCGCGGTGCTCGGGCAGGGCGGGCGCGTCAGCCACGGGCGCACTCCGCGCAGCGGCCGGACAGCGCGACGTGGGTGACGTCCAGCTCGAAGCCGGACGCGCCCCGCAGCCGCTCGGCGAGCTGCTCCAGCAGCTCCGGCTCGGTCTCGACGATCGCCCCGCACCGGTGGCAGACCAGGTGGACGTGCTGGTGCTCGTGCTCGGAGTAGCTCGGGGCGCCGTGGCCGAGGTGGGTGTGCCGGACCAGCCCGATCCGCTCCATCAGGTCGAGCGTCCGGTACACGGTGGTGATGTTGACGGCGGGCGCGGCCCGCTGCACGCGGGTGCAGATCTGCTCCGGGGTGGCGTGCCCGAGCTCGCGGACGGCGTCGAGCACGAGCTGCCGCTGGGGGGTCATCCGCAGCCCGCGCTCGTGCAGCGTCGTGCGCAGTGCGGTGACCCCATCGGGGTGGTCGAGCCGGTGCGAGGTGTCCACGTCCTCGATGGTAGAGCGCGCGCCGCCCGTCGCACCGTTATGCTCCTTCAGGGGAAAGGCCGGGTCAGGGGCGTTGCGGTCCGCCTACCCTCGGCGGATGACCGGTGACGTGAGGCTCGGGGAGGCGCTCATGGCGGACGACGCGGGGCTCCCCGCCGCCCCTCGTTTCGACGTCGTGCTGCGCGGCTACGACCGGCGCCAGGTCGACGAGCACGTCGAGCGCCTGCAGCGGGTGTTCGCCCGGATGCGCGCCGACCTCGACGCCGCCCGCAGCCAGTCGCCCGCCCCCGTCGGCCCGCGGCCCACCCCGCGCCCCCGGTCCGGGATGCCCGAGGGCGACCAGATCGGCAGCTTCACCGACCGCATGCAGAGCATCCTCGCCGAGGCGGAGGCCGAGGCCGCGGAGATCCGGCGCAACGCCCAGCGCGCCGCCCGGGCCGAGACCGAGGGCGTCCGCGCCCAGCTCGCCGACCTGGTCCGGCAGCGCGACGCCGTGCTCGCCGAGCTCACGCGGATGCGCGGCCAGCTCGAGGGCATGCTCGCGGCGCCCACGGCCTCGATGCCGGGCCGGTTCCCCCCCGGTCACCGCCCCGGACCGCCCCTCCCCCCGCCCGTCCACGGCCCCGACCCCGCCCGTCCCCTCGGCCCGCCCCCGGTCGCTCCCGGCGTCCCCGTGGCCGGCGTCCCCGGGGCCGGTGCGCCGCTCGGCGACCGCGGTCCCGGCGCTCCGCTGGGCCCGGTGCCGCCCGTCCCGGCCCGACCCGGTGCCACCGCGGGGCCCCGCCCTCCCGAGGTGGTCGCCCGCGCGACCGACGGCGCCCCGCGCACCGACCCGCCCGTCCCGCCGACGCCGCCGAAGGACGGTCCCGGGCACGTGCTGCGCGGACCCGGCCGGGCCGACGGCGACGGCCCCGTGCGGCGCCCGGGCGCGGACGGGCCGCCGGACGGTTCGCGGCCCGACATGCGCCCGGTGGGCGATGTGCGCCCCGAGGGGGGCCGCCGCGCCGCCACGGCCGGGGACGAGGCCCGGCCGGCGGCGCACCGCACCGCCGGGGAGGACCGCCCGCCGGCGCGCGCCGGCGAGCACCGCCCCGTTCCCGCGGGCGCGCACGCCGACCCCGACGCCCTCGACACCCGCCGCACCCCGGACCCCCGCCCGGCGGGGAGCGAGCGCACCGGCGACGACGCGGGCCGCGCCCCGCGGTCCGCCGCCCCCGGTGCCGCGGTCGCCGCAGCCCGCGCGGACGGCGCGGTGTCGGTGTCGAAGGCCGTCACGAACGGGTCGAGCTCCTCCCGGAGCGGCACCGCGCCGAGCGGAGCGGGCCGCACCGCGACCGGGTCCGGCGGCCCGAACGCAGGCGGGCCGAAGCGGGAGGCGACGGACCGCGCGGCCCGCCGCGACGAGTCCGCCGGGGTCCCGCCCGCCGCGTCCGGTCCCACCCGCGCCGCGGGCGAGGCGGTGCCGCGCCGCGAGCCGGGCAAGCCCGCCCACCGCCTGCCCAGCGGCGCCTACCCGGCCGTCCCGAGCCGGGCGGCGGCCGGGTCCGCTCCCGAGCCCTCCCCGGCGCCCGCCGACCTCTTCCGGACGCCCGCCGGGGCCGACGCGCCGCCGGCCGAGCCGCGCAGCACGCCGGAGTCCCGGCCCGACGAGCCGCGGACCGCCGGGTCCGCGACGGCGGTCGACGTGCCGGCGGCCGACCCGACCGTTCTCGCCCCGGTGCCCGACCGCCCCGCTCCCCGCACCGACCGCGTCTGAGCGACACGCTCGTCCACCAGGCGGGCGCTGCTGCGGCGTTCCCGACGCCCGCGCTCGCGCGGCTGGCGGAGGCGGCGCTGTCGGACGAGCAGCTGGCCCGGCTGGCCGGGCTGCCCGCCGGCGACGTGGGGGGACCTGCTGGGGGACGGGTCAGCCCGCGATGCGCTGCAGCCGCGCTGACAGGTGGGGCTGCAGCGGCTGCCCCTCCATCGCCCGCTCGTCGACGTAGGCGAGGTCGCCACCCTCCACCAGGCCGTAGAGCCGGTGCGAGGCCTGCACGTCCTTCGCCGAGGCCGTGCGCACCACGGCGTCGGTGCGGATCTCCCACGAGCGCAGGTCGAGCGCGCGGCCGTAGAACAGCTCGCTGACGCCCGTGGCGTGGGTGATCAGCACCTCCAGCTCGCCGCCGGCCTGCGGCCGCCAGAAGCCGCTCTCGCGGGCCGCCGGGCGCACCACGTTCCCCTCGTCGTCGAGGATCCAGGAGCGGGCCTCGTAGGACAGGAACGGGCGTCCGTCGTGGGCGAACACGACCTGCTGGCCGTACTGCGCCGTCTCGATGGTCGGGTAGACGACCTCGCCGGCGCCGCGCCAGACCCCGACGAGCGGGAGCAGCCCGAGGCAGTCGGGGTGCAGGTCGGGCCCCTCGCGGAGGTTGGCCGTGTCGTCGGGGACGGGCAGGTCCTCGAACCGCGGCCGGTTGCGGCGGGGGGAGTCGGGGGCGGCGTTGGTCGTGATCTCGCGCGGATCGGTCACGACGACGCCTCGGGGGGCTCGGTCGTGAACAGCCGCCGCAACAGCCAGCCGGTGTAGCCGGCGATCCCCGCGCTCACGGCGACGAGGAGCCCGGTGAAGAACCACTGCACGCGCGCGACCCTACTCCCGGCGACAGGAAAGCCACGTTCATGCCGCGAGACGACAGGAACGTGGCTTTCCTGCCACTGGCGCCGGGGTCAGGCCACCAGCACCTCGGTCTCGTGCAGGCCCGGGGCGTCGGCCGTGACGTCGGCCTGGCCGTTGCCCGCCCGGCTCAGGGCGCGCAGGGTCCAGGTGCCGGGGGCGGCGAAGAAGCGGAAGTCGCCGCTGGCCGAGGCGACGACCTCGGCGGTGAACTCGCCGGAGCCGTCGAGCAGCCGCACGAACGCGCCGCCGACGGGCTCACCGCCGGCGAGCACCCGCCCGGTGAGCACGGTCTCCTTGGTCAGGTCGGTGCCCGCGGGCAGGACCGGGGTCTGCTTCGGGGCGCCGCACATCACGCGCTCCCCAGCGCGATCGGCACGCCGATGAGCGAGCCGTACTCGGTCCAGCTGCCGTCGTAGTTCTTCACGTCGGAGTGGCCGAGCAGCTCGTGCAGCACCACCCAGGTGTGCGAGGAGCGCTCGCCGATGCGGCAGTAGGCGATCGTGGCGCGCGAGCCGTCGAAGCCCTGGTCGCCGTAGAGCTTCGCCAGCTCCTCGTCGGACTTGAACGTGCCGTCCTCGTTGGCGGCCTTGCTCCACGGGATGTTGATGGCCGTGGGGATGTGGCCGGGCCGCTGCGACTGCTCCTGCGGGAGGTGGGCCGGGGCGAGGATCTTGCCGGAGAACTCGTCGGGCGAGCGGACGTCGACCAGGTTCTTGCTGCCGATCGCCTCGACGACCTCGTCGCGGAACGCGCGGATCGAGGTGTCGGCGGGCTTCGCGGTGTAGGTGGTGGCGGGGCGCGCGGCCACCTCGGTGGTGAGCGGGCGGCCGTCGAGCTCCCACTTCTTGCGCCCGCCGTCGAGCAGCTTGACGTCGGCGTGGCCGTAGAGCTTGAACTGCCAGTAGGCGTAGGCGGCGAACCAGTTGTTGTTGCCGCCGTAGAGCACGACCGTGTCGTCCTCGCTCACCCCCTTGGCGGACAGCAGGGCGGCGAACTGGTCGGCGTCGACGATGTCGCGGCGCACCGGGTCCTGCAGCTCGGTGGTCCAGTCGACGCGCACGGCGCCGGCCAGGTGGCCGCCGTCGTAGGCGGTGGTGTCCTCGTCGACCTCGAGGAACACGATGCCGGGGGTGCCGAGGTTCTTCTCGGCCCAATCGGCGGTGACGAGGACGTCCTCGCGGCTCATGCGGGTACTCCTTGGCGGTTGCGGGATCGGTGGATCAGGGCGTGGACCTCGCAGCCCGGGCAGAAGCCGAGGGCCGCGTGGAGGAGGGCCGCGACGAACGCGGTCGCGGTGGCGGCGACGCCGAGGGCGGTCAGCCCGGTGAGGTAGCCGGCGGCGCCCACCAGGGCGACGACGGCGCCGACGAGCTGGGAGAACCGCACGGGGGCGGCGTCCTCCCGCTCGGTGGGCGGGGCCAGCCGCGGCGCGACCAGCGTGCGGTGCAGCAGCGGGTAGGGGGCGAACCGCGGGCCGGCGAGCGCGGCGAGCGCGAACACGACGGCCTGCGCGGCCAGCAGCGCAGCGCTGCCGGTGAGCAGGACGAGCGCGAGCACGACGGCGGACACCGCCGCGGCGAAGCGGACGCCGCGCGGATCCAGCGGAGGGTCCGAGGCGGACATGGGGGTGCTCCTGAGGCGAGCGGGTGCGGGACGCGGGTGCTCAGGAGCGGTGACACAGGCAGCTGCCGACGCGGCACAGATCCACTGCGCGACGTCGGGTCAGCGGCCAGAACACGGGTGCGAGGGTAACCGAGGATCCCGGTGCACGGGAGCGTCTTCCCGCATCCCGGACGAGCGTCACGTCCGGCGGGGCCTCAGCCCGCCGCCGCGGTGGCCCCGGCCCCGAGGACGAGGTCGCGCGCGCTCCCGCTGATCTCCAGCACGCCGTCGACGGCGCGCAGCTCGTCCGGCACGACCTGCAGGGGCAGCGTGCCCGGGTCGACGGAGACGGAGAACCGCCGGCGCACCGCCTCCTGGAGGACGTCGGGGAGGGGCTCGTCGTCGTCGCCGAGGCGCACGTCCTGCGGGACGATCCGCACGGTGCCGTCGTCCTCGAGCTCCAGGGCCACGACGACGGCCACGTCGGTCTCCGTTCCCAGGACCTGCGTCGTGCCGGCGAGCCGCGCGGCGCGGTCGGGGTCGAGGTCGGCCAGGCCCGGGTCGCCGCCGTCCTCGACCAGATCGGCCAGCACCCGGGCGTCGACGGTCTCGATCCGCAGGCGCTCGACGTCGCCGATGAGCCGCTCGACGTCGTCGGCGCCGACGCGGACGGTGCCGTCGGCCTCGCCCACCTCCAGCGACTTCGGCCCCGGGCCGAGCACCTCCGACAGCGGGGCGACGACCTCGCGCAGCTGCGCGACGACCTCCACCTCCTGCAGCGGGCCGACGGCCAGCCGGTCGGCGGTCACGTCGATGCTGGAGTAGGTGCCCGACAGCGCCTGGGTGGTGAACGGGAAGCCGTTGATCCGCACGTCCGGGTCGTCGGGCAGGCCGATCTGCTCGCGCATCTGCCGGGAGACGGCCGACTCCGCCAGCGCCGCGGCGCCGAAGTCGGCCCCGACGAGCAGCCCGGCGAGCACCAGGAGCCCGATGATCACGCGCTTCACGACGACCTCCGCCTCCGGTTGTCCGGGTCCGCTCCAGACGGTAGAGGCGGGGCCCACCGCCCTCCCGGCGGGGCCCGCCGCGCCGGCGGTCCTCCGGCGCGGCCAGAGGTGCGCCACCGACGACGAGCGGCGTGACCTGGGCCGCGACGCTCGTGGCGGGGCGCGGACTCGGGTTATCCTCAGCGCGATCCGGGTCGACGGCACGTCACGCGGAGGTGAACGGTGCGCCAGCGTCGCCCGCCGTCCAGCGCTCGTGTGCACCGATGAGCACGCGGAGACGAGGAGGTAGGCGTGGAGCTGCTGCTGCTGACGGCCGATCCCGACCCGGGCGCGGTGCTCCCGGCCCTGGCGCTGCTGCCGCACGGCGTGCGCACCGCCGCACCGGAGGTCGCGGCCCTGCTCGACGCCGGTCCCCACGATGCGGTGCTCGTCGACGCCCGCACCGACCTCGTCGCCGCCCGCAGCCTCTGCCGCCTCCTGGGCAGCACCGGGTCCGGCGTCCCGGTCGTCGCGGTGCTCACCGAGGGCGGCCTCGTCGCGGTGTCGGGGGAGTGGGTGGTGGACGAGATCCTGCTGCCCACCGCCGGACCCGCCGAGGTGGACGCGCGACTGCGGCTGCTGCAGGCCCGCCCCGGCGGCGACGCCGCGGCCGGGGGTGCGCTGGTGCTGGGCGAGCTGGTCATCGACGAGGCGACCTACGCGGCGCGCCTGCGCGGGCGGCTCCTGGAGCTCACCTACAAGGAGTTCGAGCTGCTCAAGTACCTGGCGCAGCACGCGGGGCGGGTCTTCACCCGGGCGCAGCTGCTGCAGGAGGTGTGGGGCTACGACTTCTTCGGCGGCACCCGCACCGTCGACGTGCACGTGCGGCGGCTGCGCGCGAAGCTCGGCACCGAGCACGAGCAGATGATCGGCACGGTGCGCAACGTCGGCTACAAGTTCGTGCGGCCCGGCCGCAACGCGCTGGCCGCGGTCGAGGACGCCGACGACGACTCCGACGACAGGGTCGCGCGTAGCCTCTGACCCGTGACCGAGCTTGCGTGGTACGACGGGCTCGACGACGCCGGTGCGGCGCAGGTCCGGGCGCTGGCCTCGGCCGCCACGGCCGCGGACGGCAGCGCCCCGCTGTCGGACGAGGTGCTGCGCGCCCTGCGCGGCGGGGCCCGCCACCTGCTGGCCCGCGACGGCGGTGAGCTGATCGGCTTCGCCCACGCCGACGCCGGTCCGGCCGAGCTGGTCGTGCACCCCGCCCACCGCCGCGCCGGCCTGGGCACCCGCCTGGCCCGCGAGCTGCTCGACGCCGCGGGCGGGACCCTGCAGGTGTGGGCGCACGGCGAGCACCCCGGCGCCGTCGCGCTGGCCGCCCGGCTCGGCCTGAGGCAGGTCCGGGCCCTGTGGCAGATGCACCTCGACCTGCCCGAGCCGCCGCCCGCGCCCGCGTTCCCGCCCGGGGTCACCGTGCGGCCGTTCGTGGTGGGCGTCGACGAGGCGGAGTTCCTGCGCGTCAACAACGCGGCGTTCTCCTGGCACCCCGAGCAGGGCGGGTGGGGCCTGGAGCAGGTCCTCGAGCGGGAGGCCGAGCCGTGGTTCGACCCCGCGGGGTTCCTGCTCGCCCTGGACCCCGCGGGAACGCTGCTGGGCTACCACTGGACCAAGCGCCACACCGAGCGCCTCGGGGAGGTCTACGTGCTCGGCGTCGACCCGGCGGCGCACGGCACCGGGCTGGGCTCGGCCCTCACCGCCGCCGGTCTGCGGCACCTCCACGAGGGCGGCTCCCGCGAGGTGGTCCTCTACGTGGAGTCGGACAACGAGGCGGCGATCCGCGTGTACCGCCGACTGGGTTTCACGCTGCGTCACGTCGATGCGCTGTACGCCACGGCTCCCGACCGATCGTGACCCGGGCGCTACTGCCCGTTCACCCCTCCGCCACCTCCCGCGCGATGGGGAACCCGCTGGTCACGGGCCGGTCACGGCGCCGCCCCGAGGGTGTCGTGCCTCACGATGGTCGAGGTGTTCATCGCGCGTTCACCCACACGGAGTCGTGCGTGCACCGGCGCTACCTAGCGTCTCCGATCGAGCGGCCACCCCGAGCCGCACCGCCCCTCGTGGGCTCGATGACGGAGGAAAACCCAGTGAAGATCGTGCGGCACAGCGCTCGCGCCCGGGTGGCCGCGGTGGGCCTCGCCACCACGGGCGCCCTGTTCCTCGCCGGCTGCGGCGCCGCGAACGAAGCCGCCGCCCCGGCTGGCGCCGCCGCCGGCGGCGCGGCCGCGCCGGCCGGCGTGTCCGGCACCATCTCCGGTGAGGGCGCGTCCTCGCAGGAGGCCGCCATGCAGGCCTGGACCGCCGGCTTCATCGGGGCCAACCCCGACGCCACGGTGAACTACAACGCCACCGGGTCGGGTGCGGGCCGCGACCAGTTCATCGCCGGCGGCGCGGCCTTCATCGGCAGCGACGCCTACCTCGACGAGGAGGAGCTCCCGCAGGCGCAGGAGCGCTGCGGCGGCCCCGACAACGTCGTGGAGTTCCCCGGCTACATCTCGCCGATCGCGGTCATCTACAACCTCGAGGGCGTCACCGACCTCAACCTCGCGCCCGCGACCATCGCCAAGATCTTCAACCGGCAGATCACCACCTGGAACGACCCGGCGATCGCGGCCGACAACCCCGGCGCCACCCTCCCGGCCACGGCCATCACCCCGGTGAACCGCGCCGACGAGTCCGGCACCACCGAGAACTTCACCGAGTACCTCGTGGCCGCGGCCGGTGCCGACTGGCCGTACGAGGCCAGCGGCGACTGGCCGGTCGCCGGCGGCGAGGCGGCGCAGGGCACCTCCGGCGTCGTCGGCGCCGTGCAGGGCGGCCAGGGCACCATCGGCTACGCCGACGCCAGCCAGGCCGGCGAGCTCGGCGTCGCGAACGTCGGCGTGGGCACGGAGTTCGTCGGCCCGACGCCGGAGGCCGCGGCCGCCGTCGTCGAGGCCTCGCCGCGGGTCGAGGGCCGGGGCGAGAACAGCTTCGCCTACGACCTGGCCCGCGACACCACCACGTCGGGCGCCTACCCGATCGTGCTCGTGTCCTACGAGATCGCCTGCACCCAGTACGAGGACCCGGCCCAGGCCGAGCTGGTCAAGGCGTTCCTCAGCTACGTGATCAGCGAGGAGGGCCAGGCCGCGTCGGCCGAGACCGCCGGTTCCGCCCCGATCTCGGACTCGCAGCGCAGCACCTTCCAGCCCGCGATCGACGCCATCGGCGCGGCCTGACCCGTCCGGACCGGACGGAGTCGGGCATCACCTGGTCTCGGGCCCGGGCGGTCGTCACACTGGTGACCGCCCGGGTCCCGGCCCGTCACGGCACGAGCGAACCCCCGGAAGGGACCCCATGACCACCGAGCTCACCCAGGAGCCGGCCCCGCCACCCGCGGCGACGACCTCGACGGCCAAGCCGGTCGTCCAGCGGGGCGACCGCATCTTCGCCGGGCTCTCCACCGGCTCCGGCAGTCTGATCCTGGTGGTCCTGGCCGCCGTCGCCGCCTTCCTCCTGCTCCAGGCCTTCCCGGCGCTCGTCGCGCCGAGCGACGACATCCCCGGCGGTGAGGGGCTCGTCCTCTACATCTGGCCGCTGGTGTTCGGCACCCTGCTGGCCGCCGTCATCGCCCTGGTGATCGCCACGCCGCTCGCGGTGGCCGTGGCCCTGTTCATCACCCACTTCGCGCCCCGCCGGCTCGCGCAGGGCCTCGGGTACGTCATCGACCTCCTCGCGGCCGTGCCCAGCATCGTGTACGGCCTGTGGGGCATCGCGGTCCTCGCGCCCGCCACCGTGCCGCTCATGACCTGGCTCGAGCGCAACCTCGGCTTCGTCCCGCTGTTCGCCGGCCCCGTCTCGAGCACCGGGCGCACGATGCTGGTCGTCGGCCTGGTGCTCGCCGTGATGATCCTGCCGATCATCACCTCCGTGGCGCGCGAGGTGTTCCTGCAGACGCCGAAGCTGCACGAGGAGGCCGCGCTCGCCCTCGGGGCCACGCGCTGGGAGATGATCCGCATGGCGGTGCTGCCCTTCGGCCGCTCCGGCATCATCAGCGGTGCGATGCTCGGCCTGGGCCGCGCGCTCGGCGAGACCATGGCCGTCGCGATCGTGCTCTCCGTCGCGAACGTCGTCACGTTCAACCTGATCAGCTCGGCCAACTCCCCGACGATCGCCGCGAACATCGCGCTGGAGTTCCCCGAGTCCACCGGCATCGAGGTCAACACGCTCATCGCGTCCGGCCTCGTGCTGTTCCTCATCACGCTGGGCGTCAACTCGCTCGCGCGCTTCATCATCAACCGACGCCGGGACTTCTCGGGGGCCAACTGATGTCCGTGGACACCGAGAAGCGCGACACCGCGCCGACCCCCGCACCCGCGGACGAGGTCCGCCCGTCGCGGCAGCTGCCGCGCTGGACGCCGCCTGCGCTGCTGGCCGGCACGGCCGCGGTCGTCGGAGGGCTGCTGGCGCTGGTCGGGTTCAGCACCGCCCTGTTCGTGGTCGCCACCGCCGTCGTGTTCGCCCTGGCCCTCTACCTGCTCTCCCGCTCCGTCGAGGGCCCGCGCAAGGCGCTCGACCGGCTCGTCACCGTGATCGTCACCGCCGCGTTCCTGCTGGCGCTGGTGCCGCTGGTCTCCCTGGTCATCACGGTGATCGGCAACGGCGTCGCCCGCCTGGACGCCGAGCTGTTCAACTCCTCGATGCGCGGCATCGTCGGCGAGGGCGGCGGCATCTACCACGCCATCATGGGCACGCTGATCATCACGGCGCTGGCGTCCCTGATGTCCATCCCGATCGGCCTGCTCACCGCGATCTACCTCGTGGAGTACGGGCGGGGCCGGCTCGCGCGCGCCATCACGTTCTTCGTCGACGTCATGACCGGCATCCCGTCGATCGTCGCCGGCCTGTTCGCCGCGGCGCTGTTCGCCCAGCTGCTCGGCCCCGGCACCCGGTTCGGGTTCATCGGCGCCGTGGCGCTGAGCGTCCTGATGATCCCGGTGGTGGTGCGGGCCACCGAGGAGATGCTCAAGATCGTGCCGAACGAGCTGCGGGAGGCGGCGTTCGCGCTCGGCGTCCCCCGCTGGCGCACCATCGTCAAGGTCGTCATCCCCACCGCCGTGGCCGGCATCGCCTCGGGCGTCACGTTGGCCATCGCCCGCGTCATCGGCGAGACGGCGCCGCTGCTGGTCACCGTCGGCCTCACCACCGGCGTGAACCTCAACCCCTTCAGCGGCCAGATGGCCACCCTGCCGGTGTTCGCCTACCGCTCGTACTCGAGCCCGGGCGTCCCGCCGGGACCCGGCATCGACCGGGCCTGGGCCGCCGCGCTCGTCCTGATCATCATCGTCATGCTGCTGAACCTGCTGGCGCGCCTCGTCGCCCGGCTGTTCGCGCCCAAGACCCGATAAGGACCGACCACCATGGGCAAGGCGATCGACGCCAAGAACCTCAGCATCTACTACGGCAAGTTCCGCGCGGTCGAGGGCGTCACCATGTCCATCCGGCCGAAGACGGTCACCGCGCTGATCGGTCCCTCGGGCTGCGGGAAGTCGACCTACCTGCGGTCGATCAACCGCATGCACGAGGTCATCCCCGGCGCGTACGTCGAGGGCGAGCTGGAGCTGGACGGCAAGAACCTCTACGCCCCCGGCGTCGACCCGGTGACCGTCCGCCGCCAGATCGGCATGGTCTTCCAGCGGCCCAACCCGTTCCCCACGATGTCGATCTACGACAACGTGATCGCGGGTCAGCGCCTCAACAGCAAGCGCATGAGCAAGGACGCCACCGACCAGCTCGTCGAGAAGTCCCTGCGCGGCGCCAACCTGTGGAACGAGGTCAAGGACCGGCTCGACAAGCCGGGCTCGGGCCTGTCCGGCGGGCAGCAGCAGCGCCTGTGCATCGCCCGCGCCATCGCGGTGCAGCCCGACGTGCTGCTGATGGACGAGCCGTGCTCCGCGCTCGACCCGATCTCCACGCTCGCGATCGAGGACCTGATCAACGAGCTGAAGCAGGACTACACGATCGTCATCGTCACCCACAACATGCAGCAGGCCGCGCGGGTGAGCGATTACACCGGGTTCTTCAACATCGAGGGCACCGGCAAGCCGGGCAAGCTCGTGGAGATGGACGAGACCAAGACGATCTTCTCCTCGCCCAGGGAGAAGGCCACCGAGGACTACGTCTCGGGCCGCTTCGGCTGAGCGGGCGCGACGCGGCGGGGCCGGGGGCGGACGTGCTCTCGGCCCCGCTGTCGTCATGCCCCCAGCCGGTCGGCGAGCGCGTCCACGCGGGCGGCGATGTCGTCGCGCACCAGCCGCATCCGCTCGATCCCGTCGATGCCGCGCTCGGAGGGCTCGTCGGTCTCCCACGTCTCGACGGGTGTGTCGGCGCCCGGGACACGGGCCTCCCGCCCGAGGACGACGACGAGATCGGCCGCGTCGACCATCTCCGCGGTGAGCTGCCGGGGGTGCCGGCCGCCGATGTCGACGCCGACCTCCTGCAGGGACGCGACGGAGAGCGCGTTGAGCGAGGTGCCCGCGTCCGTCCCCGCCGAGGAGACGTCGACGGCCGCTCCCGCCGGCGCCTCCAGCAGGGCCGCCGCCATCTGCGACCTGCCGCCGTTGCGGGCGCAGACGAACAGGACCCGGGGCGTGGTCATGTCGCCTCCCGCTCGACGACGACCCGGGCGGCGTCCACGCCGGTGGGCAGCAGCAGCGCCGCGAGCGCGACGCCCACCGCCGCACCGATCAGCTGGACCAGCACGAACGCCGGCACCGACACCGGTGCGATGCCCGCGAAGGTGTCGCTGAACATCCGGGCCACCGTGACGGCCGGGTTCGCGAAGGACGTCGACGAGGTGAACCAGTATGCGGCCCCGATCCAACCCGCCACCGCCGCGGCCGACAGGGACGCGCGGCCGGTGCGGCTCAGCGCGAGGATCGTCAGGATCAAGCCGGCCGTCGCCACGACCTCGCCGACCCACAGCCCCGTCGAGGCGCGCTCCGTCGTGGCGATCTGCCCGGCGGGGAGGTCGAACATGACGTTCGCGAGCACGGCGCCGAGCGAGCCGCCGACGACCTGCGCGACGACGTAGCCGCCCAGCTCGGTCGCGGTCAGCCCGGACCGGTCACGCCGGCCCAGCCACCAGTCGACCAGCGACACCACCGGGTTGAAATGCGCTCCCGACACCGGCCCGAGCACGAGGATCAGCACGCCCAGGCCGAACACGGTGGTGAGCGAGTTCTGCAGCAGCTGCAGGCCGGTGTCGTCGGGGGAGAGCCGCTGGGCGGCGATGCCGGACCCGACCACGACCGCGACGAGCAGGCCGGTGCCCAGGAACTCCGCGAGCAGCCGGCGGGCCAGCGGGGCGATCACCGCGCGGCCACGCCCAGCTCGTCCAGGAGCACGCGGACGCGGCGCTCGATCTCGTCGCGGACCGGTCGCACGGCCGCGACGTCCATGCCCTCCGGGTCGTCGAGCACCCACTCCTCGTAGCGACGGCCGGGGAACACCGGGCAGGCGTCGCCGCAGCCCATGGTGATCACCGCGTCGGCGGCCCGGACGATCTCGTCGGTCCACGGCTTCGGGTACTCGCCGGAGATGTCGATGCCGCGCTCGGCCATCGCGGCGATCGCGGCCGGGTTGACGCGGGTGCCGGGCTCGGACCCGCCCGACCACGCCACGGCCCGGTCGCCCGCGAGGTGGGCGAAGAAGCCCATCGCCATCTGCGAGCGGCCGGCGTTGTGGGTGCACAGGAACAGCACGGTCGGCAGACCCGTGCCGGCCCGCCCCTCCACCCTCGCCAGCGCCTGCAGCCGCTGGCGGGCGAACCGCTCGGCCAGCAGCGGCAGGTAGTTCGGGATCGCGGCGCGGCCGGCGAACTCCTCGTAGGAGGAGTGCAGGAACCGCTCGATGGTCTCCACGCCGAACACGTCGCGGAAGCTGTCGGTGAGCCGCACCGCGGCGGTGCGCAGGGCCAGGTTCTGGTCGATGGACAGGTCGGGGCGCTGGTACGCGGCGGTCATGAGGAGCGGGCCTCCGGTGGGTGGACGGCGGGCGCGAGGCGGGAGATCCGCTCTGCGAGGTCGGTGAGGGCGCGGTCGAAGGCGGCCGGCTCGCCGGTGCGGGCGGGGTCCGCGACCGACCAGTGCGCGTCGCCCGGTCGCTCCTCGTGCGCGGCGTCGCACACCGTGACGACCAGGTCGCCCGCGTCGAGCACGTCGTCGGCGTGCCGCGGCACGACCGGCTCCAGCGGGACGCGGTGGCGCCGCGCGGCGGCGAGCGCGCCGGGGTGGACGGCGGGGGCCGGGTGCGTCCCAGCGGACGTCGCCGGCACGGGGCCCGCCCCGGCGTTCCACAGGGCGGCGGCGAGCTGGGACCGGGCCGAGTTCTGCGTGCACACGAACACCACCCGCGCAGCGTCGCGGTGGGCCACCGCCCCGAGCGCGTCCAGGACGCCGGGCACGAGGGCGAGGTAGGTGCGCCGCCGGTCGGCCTCGGACCGGGTGCGTACGACGATCCCCGCCCGGTCGAGCACGCGCACGTGGTGGGCCAGCAGGTTGGACGGTAGGTCCAGCAGAGCCTGCAGCTCGGTGGGCGAGGCCTCGCCGAGGGCCAGGGCGTCGACGATCGCCAGGCGCGACGGGTCGCCGAGCGCGTGGTGCACCGCCGCCCGCCGTTCCAGCGATCTCTCAACATTCATTGAGTCAATAGTTGCTGAGGTAGGGTGCGGGCGTCAAGGTCCCCCGTCCGGGAAGGCGTCCGATGACCGTCCCCTCCGTGCTGTTCGTCTGCGTCCACAACGCCGGCCGCTCCCAGATGGCGGCCGCGCTGCTGCGCCACCACGGCGGCGACGCGGTGGAGGTGCGCAGCGCCGGCTCCGCGCCCGCCGACGCGATCAACCCGGCCGTCCGCGAGGTGATGACCGAGATGGGCATCGACCTGGCGGGCGAGCGGCCGAAGATCCTCACGACCACGGCCGTCGAGGCCTCGGACGTCGTCATCACGATGGGCTGCGGTGACGCCTGCCCGGTCTTCCCCGGCAAGCGCTACCTGGACTGGGCGCTCGACGACCCGGCCGGCCGGGGCGTCGACGCGGTCCGGCCGATCCGCGACGACATCGACGCCCGCGTCCGCGGTCTGCTGGCCGAGCTGCTGCCGGCCCGCTAGTCGGCGCGCCGGCGCTCCATCAGCACGGTGTCGCGCCACACGCCGTGGTGGCGGCCGATGCGCTCGCGCAGGCCGATCGTGCGGAAGCCGGCCGACCGGTGCAGCGCGATGCTCGCGCGGTTCTCGGGGAAGATCGTGGTCTGCAGGGTCCACAGCCCGCCCTCGTCGGCCGCGGTGACCTGCCGGTGGGCCAGCGCCTTCCCGACGCCGCGGCCGCGGAAGCCGTCGCCGACGTAGAGGGAGGTCTCCGCGACCCCGCGGTAGACCTCCCGGTCCGACACGCGCTTCGCCGACGCCCACCCGGCGACCCGCCCGTCGACCTCGGCCACCCACCGGTGCCCGGGCAGCCACGCGTCCAGGACGGTCTGGTCGGGCACCTCGGTCTCGAAGGTGGCGTCGCCGGTGGCGATGCCCTCGGCGTAGATCCGCCGCACCGCGGGCCAGTCGGCCGGCTCCAGCGGGCGGACCGCGACGTCGGCGGGCAGGTCCTCCGGGCAGCAGGGCCGCGGGGCGAGCACGCCCATGACGACGTCGGCCGCGTGCGGCAGTCCCGTGCAGCAGGCCGGGTTCACCGACACGAGCGTGGTCGTCCGCTCCCGGCGCAGCAGGACGAACCCGCTGTCGGCGAGCCGGCGCAGGTGGTGCGAGCAGGTCGACTGGCTGATCCCCAGCTGCTCGGTGAGCTCGCCGACGGTGACCGGCCGCCCGGCCGTGGCGACGGCGTGCAGCAGGCGCACCCGCATGGGCTCGGCGAGGCAGGCGAACCACTCGGCGTAGGTCGCGGCGTCCTGCCGGGCGAGGGCCGGTGCGGTGGGGGTCATCGTCACGAGAGCAGTATCGACCCGGATCGATGGTTGTGTCCATCGATGGGGGTCGATACTCTGCGGACGTCGGATCGACCCACATCGATGGAGTGAGCCATGGACGGACTACCGGTCGTCGTCATCGGAGCGGGCCCGGCGGGGCTCGCCGCCGCCGCGCACCTCGTGGGGCGGGGGATCGAGCCGCTGGTGCTGGAGGCCGGGCCGGCGCCGGGCGCGGCGGTGCGCGAGTGGGGGCACGTGCGGCTGTTCTCCCGCTGGGGCGAGCTGGTCGACAGCGCCGCCGAGAAGCTGCTCGCGCCCACCGGCTGGACGGCGCCCGACCCGGACGCTTACCCGACCGGCGCGGAGTGGGCGGGGGAGTACCTCCAGCCGCTGGCCGACGCGCTCGGCGACCGGGTGCGGGTGGACGCCCGGGTCGTCGGCGTCGCCCGGCGGGGCTGGGACCGCGTCGCCGACGCCGGGCGCCCGACCGAGCCGCTCACGGTGCGGCTCGCCTCCGGGGAGCGGATCACCGCGCGGGCCGTGATCGACGCGTCGGGCACCTGGACGAGCCCCAACCCCCTCGGCGGGGACGGGCTGCCCGCGCTGGGCGAGGACGAGGTCGCCGACCGCACCGCCCACCGGGTGCCGGACCTCGCCGACCCCGCCGTCCGCGCGCGATACGCCGGGCGCCGCACCGCCGTCGCCGGCAGCGGGCACTCCGCCCTCACCGCGCTGGCCGAGCTGGCCGCCCTCGCCGAGGAGGAGCCCGGCACGCACGTCACCTGGCTGCTGCGCCGCAGCGAGGTGGGCCTCGCGTTCGGCGGCGGGGCGGCCGACCAGCTCCCCGCCCGGGGCGCACTCGGGCAGCGGGCCGCCCGGGCCGTCGCGGCCGGTCACGTCAGCACGGTGGCCTCGTTCCGCACCGCCGCCGTGCTCCGCGGGGACGGCGGGCTGGTCCTGGAGTCGTTCGACGGCGCCCGCGTCGGCCCCGTGGACGAGGTGCTCGCCCTCACCGGGTTCCGGCCCGACCTGTCGATGCACTCCGAGGTCCGGCTCGACCTGGACCCGGTACTGCAGGCCCCCCGCGCGCTCGCCCCGCTCATCGATCCCAACGTGCACTCGTGCGGCACCGTGCACCCGCACGGCGCCGCGGAGCTGGCCCACCCGGAGCCGGGGGTGTACCTGGTGGGGATGAAGAGCTACGGGCGGGCGCCGACGTACCTGTCGCTGACCGGGTACGAGCAGGTCCGGTCGGTCGTGGCCGCGATCGCCGGCGACCGGGCGGCCGCCGAGCGCGTGGAGCTCGTGCTGCCCGGCACCGGCGTGTGCAGCGGCGGGGGGCTGACCGACGAGCCCGCCGCCGGCGCGGGCTGCTGCGGCTGATGGGGGACCCGGCGCCGGTGCTGTCGCGCCGCGGTCGGCACCGGGTGCTGGCGGTCCTCTGCGTCACCGAGATCATCGGCTACGGCGTGCTGTTCTACGCCTTCCCGGTGCTGGCCGTCGGCATGGCCGCGGACACCGGGTGGTCGACCGCGCAGCTCACCGCCGCGTTCTCCCTCGCCCTCGTGGTGTCGGCGCTGGTCGGCGTGCCGGTCGGCCGGGTGCTGGACCGCACCGGGCCGCGGGCGGTGATGACGGCCGGGTCGGTCCTGGCCGTCCCGGCGGTGCTGGCGGTGGCCACGGCGACCTCGCTGCCGTGGTTCGTCGCGTCCTGGGTCCTGGTGGGCGTGGCGATGGCCGGGGTCTTCTACCCGCCCGCCTTCGCGGCGCTCACCCGGTGGTGGGGGCCGCGCAGCGGGGTCGCCCTGACCGCGCTCACCCTGGCCGCCGGACTGGCCAGCACGATCTTCGCTCCGCTCACGGCGGCGCTGGCCGGGTCGCTGGGCTGGCGCGGCGCCTACCTCGTGCTGACCGCCGTGCTGGCGGTGACCGTGCCGCTGCACGCCCTCGGCCTGCGCGGTTCCTGGCCGCCGGTGGAGGCGGAGGGCCGGGAGGCGGTCGTGGACCCGGGTCGGGTGGCGCGGAGCCGGCCGTTCGTCCTGCTGACCGCCGCGATCACCCTGGGCACGTTCGCCGCCTACGCGGTGATCGTCAACCAGGTGCCGCTGCTCGTCGAGCGCGGACTCTCGCCCGGGGCGGCGGCGTGGGCGTTGGGGCTGGGCGGGCTCGGCCAGGTGGCCGGCCGGTTCGCCTGGGGCCCGCTGGCCGCGCGGACGGGGGTGCGGGCCCGCACGGTCGGGGTGCTGGCGGTGTCGGCGGCCGCCACGGCGCTGCTCGCGGTGCTCCCCGGGCCGGGGGCGCTGCTCGTGGCCGGCGCCGTGCTGGCCGGCGCCGCCCGCGGCGCGCTCACCCTGCTGCAGGCCACGGCGGTGAGCGACCGCTGGGGCGCGGCGCACTACGGACGCCTCAGCGGGCTGGTCGCCGCGCCGACGACGCTCCTCACCGCCCTGGGGCCGTGGGCGGGCGCGGCCGGCGCCGAGCGGCTGGGCGGCTACCCGGAGGTGTTCGGCCTGCTGGCGGCGGTGGCGGCTGCGGCCGCCGCGCTGGCGCTCGGCTCGGTGCCGCGCACCGTGGACGGCCCGGCCGCCCCGCTCAGATCGGGATCGCGTCCGGCTCCCGACCGGTGACGGCGTAGACGGTCTCGCGCGCGACCGCGACGGCGTGGTCGGCGAAGCGCTCGTACCAGCGCGCCAGCAGCGTCACGTCGACGGCGGTGGCGACGCCGTGCGGCCAGTCCTCGGCCATGAGCACCTCGAACATCCGCCGGTGCAGCCCGTCCATCTCGTCGTCGTCGCGGTCGAGCTCGACGGCGCGGACGACGTTGCGCGAGCGCACGACGTCGGCGGCCTTGGTGGCGAGCGCGACCCCGAGGCGGCCCATCTCCGCGAAGTCGTCGCGCACCTCCGGCGGGAGCGCCGGCTGCGGTGCGCGGCGCTCGACGGCCTCGGCCACGTGCAGCGCGAGCCGGTTCATCCGGTCGATGTCCCCGGCCGAGCGGATCGTGGACACGACCGCGCGCAGGTCGCCGGCCACCGGCTGGTGGAACAGCAGCGCGTCGCCGGCCAGCTCCTCGACGCGCAGGCGCATCGCCACCAGCTCGTCCTCGCGGCCGATCACGCGCACCGCCAGGCGCTCGCGGCACTCCAGCAGCGCCGTCGTGGCCTGCTGCAGCGAGCCGGCCGCGTGCACGCACATCTCCCCGAGCAGCTCGCGGAGCTCCACGAGCTGCTGGGCCAGGGGGGCGGGGGCCACCGCGTCAGACCGTGAGCGGGCCGGGCATCCGCCCGGTCACGACGTACACGATCCGCCGCGCGACGGCGACGGCGTGGTCGGCGTAGCGCTCGTAGAAGCGGGCGAGCAGGGTGATGTCGACGGCCGGGCCGACGCCGTGGGACCAGTCGCGGTCCATCAGCACGGTGAACATGTGCCGGTGCAGGTCGTCCATCTCGTCGTCGTCGGACTCCAGCTGCGCGGCCCGCTCCAGGTCGCGGGTGCGGATGACGTCGCCGGCCTTCATCGCCAGCTCCGTGCCGACCCGGCCCATCTCGGCGAAGTACGGCGCCACCTCGGGCGGCAGGACCGGCTGCGGGTGCCGGCGGCGGGCGGCCTGGGCCACGTGCAGGGCGAGGTCGCCCATCCGCTCGATGTCGCCCGCGCCGTGGATCGCGGAGATCACGGTGCGCAGGTCGGTGGCGACCGGTGCCTGCAGCGCCAGCAGCGCGAACGCCCGCTCCTCGGCCGCGGCGCGCAGGTCGTCGATGCGGACGTCGGAGCTGATCACCTCCTCGGCCAGCTGGAGGTCGGCCTCCAGGAGGGCGCGGGTGGCCTTCTCCATCGCCTCCGCGACCTGTTCGCACATGCTGGCCAGCCCGTCGGCCAACCCTTCCAGCTGCTCCTGGTACGCGTCCCGCATCCCACGAGCGTAGTCAGGCCCGGCCGCTGCGTCAGAGCCCGCGGATGAACCCCGGGTGAACCCTCACCGGGCGGTCAGCCGCACGTGACGGGCGTCGCAGCCGCGGTGAGCGGCGTGGTCGCCACGGGGGCGCGGAGCACGTCGTCGAACCCGCGCCCGAGCACGAGCTGCAGCACCCCCGTGGCGCCCGGGTCCGGGGTGCTGACCGCCGACGGCACGGCCGCCGCCAGCACCTGCGCAGCGGCCGCGCGGTCGGGGGAGAAGCGGATCGCCGTGGTGTCCGTCGGGTCGGCGTTGCCGACCCCGGTGACGGTGAAGCCCAGGTCGCCCAGCGTGCCCCCCACCTCGCCGGCCAGGCCCCGCCGCCCGGACGCGTTGAGCACCTCGACGCTCACCTCACCGGGCTCGGGCTCCCCGGCGGAGGCCAGCACCGTCTGCTCCTGCACCGGCTCCCCGGCGCGCAGGGCCGCGAACAGCTCGGCCGCCTCGGCCTCCCGCAGCACCGCACCGCCCTGGCCGCTGGGGCCGGTGTCGGTGGGCACGGTCGTCCAGGTGACGTCGGCGGCGGCGAAGCTGCGCAGCGCGAGCCCGGTGGCCAGCACCCGGTCGAGGTCGGCGGCGTCCACCGCCAGCACGCCGCCGAGCGCGTCGGCGACGGCGCCGGTGCCGGCCGGGTCGAGCAGGACGTCGGGGGAGAGCACCTCGCGCAGCGCGGCGACGAGCAGCCGGGCCTGCCGCTCCTGGACCTCGCGCCCGCCGCTGTCGCCGTCGACGTTGCGGGCCGCGACGAGGTCGCGGGCGCGCAGCCCGTCGAGCGCGACGGGCCCGGCGACGGGCACGACCGGGCCGAGCAGGGCGTCGACGACCGGCCGGTCGACGCACACCTCCACCCCGTCGAGCGCGTCCACCAGCGGTGCCACGCCGGCGACGTCCAGCCCCACGTACCGCGTCACGGCCAGCCCGGTGAGCTGCTGCACCACGCGCACGGCGCACTGCGGCCCGCCCAGGTCCAGCGCCGACACCAGCGGCACCCGCGCCTCCGCCGGCACCACCTCGTCGGTGTAGGCCCCGGCGGCGCCGTCCCAGCGCCGGCACGGCGGCCGGCTCACCTCGAGGTCGCGGGGCACGGACAGCGCGACGACCCCGGCACCGCCCGGCGGCACGTGCACCACCAGCACGGTGTCGCCCCGCGGTCCGTCGCGCCGGTCGCCGTCGGTGGACACCAGCAGGACGTTCTCCGCGCCCGCCTGCCCGGCCGCGTCGACGATGGCGCCGGACCCCGGGTCGAGCGCCTCCACGGAGCGCACGGCGTCGTCGAGCCGGGCCTTGGTGACGTGGCCGAACGCCACCACGGCGAACAGCAGCAGCACCACCGCGGCCACCGCGACCCGCACGGGCCGCATCCGCGGGCGGGCCGGGCGCGGCGCCGGGGGCGGGCGGTCGGCACCGCCGTCGGCGAGCGTGACGCCGGCGTGCGCCGCGGTCAGGCGGGTGAGCGAGGCGTCGATGCGGCGCGCCTCGCCGCGCCGGTCGTCCGGTCCCCCGTCACGGCCGCCGACGCGGACGGCCGGCAGGACGTCGGTGTCGTGCTCCGAGCGCGGCCGCGCGCTGCGGGCCCCGCGCAGCGGCTGGCGACGACCGACGTCCACGCCACCTCCCGCTCGTCCCCGGACCGGAAACGCGCGCCCGGGTCACCGCCCGGTGCCGCTCGCCACGGCCGGGACCACCCTGCACTCCCCGCGGAGGGTACGGAGGCCGGTACCGCTGGTCACGGTCGGGTCTCGGCCCACGGACCCTGCGGGATCCCGCGCCGCCGGGCGGCCTCCCCGGCCAGCCGGACGAGACCGGTGGCCGGGTCGTGGAACGCGACGGCGTTGCGCCCGGCCGCCTTGGCGGCGTACAGCAGCCCGTCGGCCGTGCCGACCAGGCGCTCCACCTCGGGCGGGTGCAGGCCGCTGTGCGCGACGCCCGCGCTCACCGTCACGCGCAGGGCCGGGGCCAGCTCGGCCCACGGGTGCTGGTCGACGCGCTCGCGGACGGCCTCGCACACCGCCACGGCCGCGGTGAGGTCGTGCTCGGGCAGGACGAGCGCGAACTCCTCGCCGCCGTACCGGGCGCAGAAGGCGCCCTCGGGCAGGTCGGCGCCGAGCAGCGCGACCAGCCGCTGCAGCACCCGGTCGCCGAACAGGTGCCCGAAGGTGTCGTTGACCTGCTTGAAGTGGTCCGCGTCGACGATCGCCAGCGACAGGCCCGGCCGGGTGGACGGGGTGTGGACCAGGGCCAGCAGCCGCTCGTCGAGGTAGCGGCGGTTCCAGGTCGCGGTGAGCCCGTCGCGGCGCGCGAGCTCGGCCGCCTCGGCGTGCTCGCGGCGCAGGCGGTCCAGCTCGTCGGCGGGGGCGTACCCGCGCAGCAGCTGCATCGCCGAGCGCAGGTGGGCGTAGGCCTCCTCCCAGCGGCCGCTCGCGGCCAGCTCCTCGGCCGCGGCCGTGTGCCGGGCCACGGCCTGCGGCGTCGCCGCCCCCGTCGTCGTGCCCATGACCACCTCGCCTCCGCACCCGTCGGGTCGGCGGCGGGGCGGGCCGGCTTGAGCGGCACGACCCGTTCGAGGCGATCATGGTCGGCGGGTCAGCCGCCGGAGTGCTCCAGCTCGGCGCCCAGCGGCACGCTGGCGTCGTCGGGGTCGTCGAGCCAGCGCTCGGGCAGCACGACCCGGCCGGGCGAGCCCTGCCGCCCGCGGGGTCCGTCGGCGTCGGCGGGGAAGGGCTCGTGCGGGTCGAGCCCCGCCAGCAGCTCGTCGAGCTCGTCGAGGCTGTCGACGAGCCCGAGCCGGCGGCGGACCTCCGGGCCCACCGGGAAGCCCTTGAGGTACCAGGCGATGTGCTTGCGCATGTCGCGGATGCCCTTGTCCGCGCCCATGTGCTCCTGCAGGAGCACGGCGTGCCGGCGCATGGTCGCCGCGACCTGCCCGAGCGTCGGGGCCTGCGGCAGCGGACGCCCGGCGAACGCGGCCTCGAGGTCGCCGAACAGCCACGGCCGCCCCAGGCAGCCCCGGCCGACCACGACGCCGTCGCAGCCGGTGCGGTCGACCATCGCGAGCGCGTCGGCCGCGGAGAAGATGTCGCCGTTGCCCAGGACCGGCACCTCGGCCGGCAGGGCGTCGCGCAGCCGGGCGATGGCCGACCAGTCGGCCGTGCCGGAGTAGCGCTGCGCGGCGGTGCGCGCGTGCAGCGCCACGGCCTTCGCCCCGGCGCCGACCGCGCGCCGGCCGGCGTCGAGGAAGGTGTGCCGCTCGTCGTCGATGCCGATGCGCATCTTCACGGTGACCGGCAGCGGACCCGCGTTGTCGACGGCGGCGCGCACGATCGCCTCGAACAGCCGGCGCTTGTAGGGCAGCGCCGCCCCGCCCCCCTTGCGGGTGACCTTGGGGACCGGGCAGCCGAAGTTCATGTCGATGTGGTCGGCCAGGTCGCGCTCGACCACCGTGCGCACCGCGAGCCCCATGGCGACGGGGTCGACGCCGTAGAGCTGCATCGAGCGCGGGTGCTCGTCCGCCGCGAACTCGATCATGCGGAAGGTCAGCGGGTTCTTCTCCACCAGCCCCCGCGAGGTGATCATCTCGCACACGTAGAAGCCGGCGCCCTGCTCGCGGCACAGGCGGCGGAACCCGGCGTTGGTGATGCCGGCCATCGGGGCCAGCACGACGGGCGTGGCGGAGGTGTACGGGCCGATGGTGAGGGGCCGGTAGCGGGTGGAGGCGGTCATGGCCCCCCCATTGTGCCTGCCGCTCAGAACGCGACCGTGACGCAGGCGGCCCGGTCGCCCGCGGTGCCCGCCCGGCCGGCCCCGGTGGCCGTCGGCATCGCGTGGATGACCACGGACTGCGCCCGCCGCGCGCGCTCGGAGCCCCACGGGACGGTGGTGGTCGCGCTGCCGGCGCCCTCGCCGTCGGTGGTGAGGTCGAGCCACACCTCGTTCTGCGGGTTGGCGTAGGCGGGGTCGACGCTGGGCTGCACCGGGTCCGGGACGTGCTGGAAGTGCGGCCCGGCCGCGTCGCCCGTCGCGCCGCAGGGCTCCGTGTGGGCGTGGGCGCCGTAGCTCCGGTCCGGTTCCAGCCCGCGCACGGCGAGCGTGACCGTCGTGCTCTCCCCGTCGGACTCGGAGCTGACGGACACCCGCGCGCCCGGGGGCACCAGCTGCGGGTCGTACGTCGTGGCCGTGCCGGGGCCCGTGGTGAACGCGGCCGCGACCTGCACCGTGCGGGACTGGGCGGACGACGACGCGGGAGCGGCGGCGGCGCTGCCGCAACCGGTGAGGAGCAGCACACCGACGACGCCGAGAACGATGTTGCGCATGCCCCCGATCCTGGGGCGTGACCCTCGGCGACGGCATCCGGCCGGGGTCCCGCCACGACCGGGTGACGGCGGCGGGGGAGTAGCTCCGCTCCGGGGCGGGTAACGGCTTCGACTCATGCCGGTGACGCCACCGCCGATCAGCCGGGCGCCGCCTCCCCCCTCTCGAGGAGCTCCCATGCCCCAGCAGGACACCGCCGCGAAAGCCGGGCTCTACGGCAGCCGGATCGGGACCAACATGGTCGTCGCCGCCGTCGCCGAGGCCGTCGGCACCTTCGTGCTCGTCTTCGCGGGCACGGCCGTCGCCGTATCCGCCCTGCTCGACCGGTCGATCGCCGGACCCACCTTCGACTCCCTGGCCACGCCGCTCGCGTTCGGCCTCGCCCTGCTCGTCGTGGTCGCCTCGATCGGGCACGTCTCGGGCGCCCACGTGAACCCCGCGGTCACCCTCGGGCTCGCGGCGACCGGCCGCTTCCCCTGGCGCTACGTGCCCGCCTACCTCGTCGCCCAGATCGTCGGCGCCGTGCTCGGCGCGCTGGCCACGTGGGCCACCGCGGGCGACGCCGGCCGCAGCGACGCCAACCTCGCCGCCACGATCCCGGGCGCCGACGTCGGCGGCGGGCAGGCCGTCCTGGTCGAGGCCCTCGTCACGTTCGTGCTGGTGTTCGTGGTCGTCTCCGTCGCCACCGACGAGCGCGTCCCCGCCGCCCTCGCCCCCACCGCCGTGGGAGCCGCGCTCGCCGTCGGCGTCCTGATCGCCGGACCGGTGACGGGCGGCGCGGTCAACCCCGTGCGCGCACTCGGCCCGGCGCTGGTCTCGGGGCAGTTCACCCAGCTGTGGGTGTACCTGGTGGGACCGCTCCTCGGCGGGGTCCTCGCGGCCCTGCTCTACGACCGCGTGCTCGCCAAGGGCGACGCCCCCAGCTGACCCTGCGGCGCGTCGCTCCCGACACTCCGTCCCCGCCGCCGGACCGGGCGATGCTGGCCCCGGCGCACCACGGGGCCCCGTACGCTGGCACGGCCCACTCCGCTGGCCGGGTGGGCGGGGGCCTCTAGCTCAATCGGCAGAGCAGCGGACTTTTAATCCGCGGGTTCGGGGTTCGATCCCCCGGGGGCCCACCCCTTGTGAACAGCGATGACGCTCCGAACCCTGCTATCATTCCTGTCCTCGTGACACTGCGAGTGACACGAGTAGTCGCTGAGCGCCTGACAAACTCCCGAAGTCGGCCCGGCGGAAGCGCACCCGTAGCGCCGTCGGCCGGCTTCCGAGCGGCGCGCTCCAGGTTCGCGTCTCCACAGGCAAGGACCCGGTGTCCAGCCGTCGGCACGACCTGATCGAGATCATCCCGCCGGGCCCGGACGCGGGCGCGCAGGCGGAGGCCGCCCGGGTCCGGCTGCTCAACCAGGTCGACGAGCGCCGGAACCGCGGACGAGCGCGACGGTCAACAGATGCTCGACCGACACTTCGAGCTGACCAAGCTCGCGCCGGCCACGTTGAGGACGTACGTCGGCTACGCAGCTAAGCACATCCGCCCGCTGATCGGGGCCGAGCCGGTCGGAGCTCTCGACGTGGCCTGGTGACGATGCCGTGTTGACGCATGAGCCGCTCGAAGCGTTTGCGCCCGACTCGCAAGTCCCGGCCGAGCCGCAGCTCGGCGTGGACCCGCGGTGATCCGTAGGTCTGTCGCGAGCGCGCATGGATGTCGCGGGTGATCTCCACCATTTGCAGGTCCGCCCGGCGGGGTGCGCTGGCAGGACGGTTGCGCCAGTCGTAGTAGCCGCTGGTGGACACGCCCAGGACCCGGCGGGCGGTTGCGACCGGAACACCGTCGTCAGCCAGTTTCCGCACCACCGGGTAGATCGTTGTGGAGGACGTTCTCCCGGGCGAAGTACGCGGCGGCGCGTTTGAGGATCTCGTTCTCCAACTCCAGCCGGCGCTTGGCTCGACGCAGTTCGGTCAGCTCACGGCGCTCATCGGTCCTCAAGTCGGATTGCTCACTGGTGTCGATCTCGTCCTGGCGCATCCAGTTGCGCAGGCACGACTCGCTGATGCCAAGCTCTCCGCGACCTCACGCACGGGCTGCTCCTGCGTCGGGCGAACTCGACTGAGCGCTGCCGTAACTCCGGCAATAAGGAGCAGGCACGAGGATTTCCCAGCCTGCTACCGCCGACTCAAGGTCAGAGTCCGTCACAGCGGGGAAGGTCACACCCATAGACGCGCCATCGCCGCTTGACAGTTATAGGAGCGTCTCACTGCGTCGGGCCCAGGTCCTGCTGGTGGCAGCCCGGCTGATGCTCGCGTGCTTTGCCACGTCCTCATCGGTCTCGACGAAACCACCGACGGCCCTCAGCGGGACGAGCCTCGGCCTGTTGGCTCACGCCGGGGTTGACGGTGCTCGGGGTGACCTGGCTTCCGGCGGCCGGGCTGGTCTGGGTGCTCTGGGCGGGAACGAGAGAGGCGTCACGAGCTGAAGCTGAGCCGCCGTCGGTGATTTTGATTGGCGAGACACTGTCGCTCGGGGCCCCGGTTGTCCGAGCCCTGACCGGAGAGCCGTTCGCCCGCTGGCCGTTGGTCAGTGCAACAGACTGGATCGAAGCGACCACCGTCGGTTGTGCCGCCTCCGGATCCTTACCCGGAAGCCGGTTCATGATCGTCTGCGCCTGAGCGTCGGCTAGCCTCGTGATGAGCTGCTGGGCATAGCCGAACACTAGGGCGTATGCCAGGATCTGTCGTTGCGAGTCCAGATTGGACAACCCGGGGATAAACCCACCAGCCAGCAGGAGCATACCGATCACCGCGATGAGCGCGCCGGAAGGCACCTTGAGAACGGCAAGAGCCATCGTGACGCCGTACGGCGTCGAGGTGCCACGAAGGTTGCGGATGGCCAGAAGTGCGCCCAAGCCGCCACCCACCGCGCCAAGTCCTGCAATGATCAGGATGTCGCCGCGGGTCGGCGTCTGCTGGTCCCCGCTCGGGCAGACGGACCGGATTGGCTGATTCTGCTGGGTCCGGTCTATGCTGCTTTGATCGATGACTTCCGATCCTGTAACACTCGGTTCGAAGCACAGCGGGATCGCCTGTGGCGAGGACGTGACCACGACAAGAATAAGGGCGACGAATACGGCGAAGCTCGCGGCGCTGGCCAGAATGATGTTGCGGAAACTGCGCAACCGGACGTACGCCTCGTCGGACGCGTCGTAGGAATCCTCCATGGCTTGCTTGAGTGTGGCCCGCACCGTCACAGGGGCGCAGGATTGCAACGCCTTCTCGGCATCCACGCGTCGCGGGTCATTGCGATCCAGCACGGCGGCCATCCGCGCGCGGACCTCGGGCACGAGTGCCGCGACCTCCGGCGGCGGCAGCAAGTCGACCAGGAATATCTTGGCTGAATGCAGGTTGCGGTACGCCTGCTCCACCGACGTGCCCCTCCAGCGGTCCCAAACCCCTCGTCGACGTCGGGCAGACGAGCACCCGCAAGCGGTTCGCGCCGCCTCCAGGTGCCGCGCTACGGCCTCCTCGCTCGACTTCCGGTGGGGCCCGTCATCGTCGTCCGAACGAATGATGCTCATCCGGCGCTCGACGCGGTCGGCCTCAACCGCCACTTGGATCGCCCACTGCTCGGGCCAGGGCTCGTGAGCAGAGATTGACTGAGAGGTCATCGCCAACACCTCCTCGTGACCGAGGGCTCGGTCCACGGGGCCCCAGGTTCTCGGACTTCTCGGCCTACCAGGCAGAGATGGGCGGATGGGTCACTGATACAACCGCTGACCGCCTCTCATCGTCGGATTCGACGGGACCTGGAAGGTCAAGTGGTCCGTACTGGTCGGACAACTTGGGATGTCCCTGGTTCCATGGAGTCGGGTAGCTAGAACTTCCAGGCATGACGATCTTGGGTTGGGTGCTCGAGCTCTATCGGCGTCAGCCAACCCAGAGCGCTGTGCCAGCCCTGCTCGCAGTCGGTGCCGCGGCTACAGGTGCGCGCCAGCCGCCGCCACCCCCATACTCCGGCGGCGGTCCAGCAGTGGGCCGCCGGGGATGGTGCACGTGATCGACGACAACACGACGATGGCCGCACCCGGACTCCAGGTTGAGCGGCCGGCTTGCCCGGACGACTTGATGACCATGGTGCACGCCGCGTCCGCCGCCGTGCCCGCTGCCCGCAAGCTGCTGTGGCGCTCGCTCGACACGCTCGCGTGGCTAACCGAGACCGCCGAGGACATCGAACTGGCGGTGAACGAGGCGATCGCCAACGTCGTCAACCACGCCTACCCACCCGACGCCCCGGACTCGCCACCCTGCACGCCTGGGTCACGACCGACCCACGCACCCGGCAGCGCCGGGTCGTCGTGGCGGTCACCGACCACGGCCGCTGGCCGCATACCACCCCGACAACTCCGCGCCGCAGGCCCGCGGGCACGGCCTGGCCGTGACGAGTGGCTGCATGCCGAACTCCACATTTAGCGCAGCGTCGCCGGTACCACGGTTGTCATGATCAGCGCGACGTACAGGTCTTGACTGGGCTCGCGGAGACCGTGCTCGACGCCCTGCACTGGTCCGAAGCTCCACAATCTGCGTGAGTAGGTGATACAGGGCGGTACATGAGATCGTTGTGAGCGGCCGGCGGCGCTGATGGAGCTTTCAGCCGCCAGGTAGGAGGAATGCCTCCCTGGCAGCCATGACACGCCCTGTGACGCAAAACCACGTCTCATGCTGGAGCAGCGTACGCGCCGACTGACCCTGCCGGCGTATATTCTCGCAGACCAGGGCATGGTGAGCACGCGACAAGCTCTCTTCAATCCGCGGGTTCGGGGTTCGATCCCCCGGGGGCCCACGGCGAGCGCGTGAACGGCTGCCGGTCGAGGTCGTCACCATGCTCAACCCCCACCTGACGCCTAGCTCCGGAACCCGGCTGCGCTCCTCGTCCACCATCGTGAGCATGACGGAAATGGACGACGAGCTTCGTCCCGATACGCTCGTCGATGACGCCGGGAACGTCTGGACGTGCCGGTGGGCGCGCAGTGGGCGATCCCGCAGGACATCCGCGAATGCTGCGCTGCGCCCAGCAGGTCGCCATCCGACGGCCTGGGGAGGGTGTCACCTGGTTGTCCCCGGACGATGCGCGTGAGCTGTGGTCGAGGATCAGGAAGCACGTCGAGGTCCCCGGGACGGTCGCGGGCCGACCGGACGGTGCTGGCCTTACCTACGCCGCGCACGTCTGGCTCAGCGGCTCCGACCGCCTGCTGCTCATCGAGGTGCTCTGCTGATCATCCGACGCTGCCACCGCTCGGAGAACGCCGGTAGAGGGCGTCGACGGCGGCGCGGTCGAGCAGCTTGCGCGCCATGTGGACGTCCTGCGTGAGGCTGGGCGGGAGTGCCCGGGCTGGTCGGCGATGGTGCGGGCGGACAGGACGGCCTCATCGAGGATCGTCGCCGCGGTCCCGTGGAACACGTGCGTGGTGACGCACGAGAACCGGTCGTCGCGCAGCCGCCGGAACAGCGCGCGGGTGTCGGACAGGTCGCGCCAGCCCCCGCACTGTCGGGGGACACCGGCCCGGTTGAATCGTCGGGTGTGACCCCTTCCAGGTCGACCCTGGAGTGCCTCGGGTGCTCGGGGAGGAACGCCTACGGAGTGCTTGGCGCATCCGCCTGACGGCTGCGGCGGAGCAGGAACCGCTGCACCTTGCCGCTCGGTGTCTTCGGCAGCTCGTCGACGAAGTGGATGCGGCGCGGGTAGGCGTGCGCGGCGTAGCGGGTGCGGACAAGCTGCTGCAGCTCGGTCGCCAGCTCGTCGTCGCCGGTACGGCCGGCGAGCACGACGAAGGCCTCGGCGACCTCACCGCGCACCTCGTCCGGCACCCCGACCACCGCGCACTCCGCCACGTCCGGATGCAGGACCAGCACGGACTCGATGTCGAACGGCCCGATCCGGTACCCGGCCATGAGGATCACGTCGTCGTCGCGACCGGTGAAGTAGAGGTAGCCGTCAGCGTCCATCGAGCCGCTGTCGCCGGTGAGGTAGTGGCTGCGGTCGGCGGTGAACCGCTCCGCGGAGGTCTCCGGTGCGCCGTCATAACCGGTGAACCACATCAGCGGACTGCGGGCCACGTCCACGGCGACCCGCCCGATCTCACCCGTCGCCGCCGGCCCGTCCCCGTCCTGCCTGAGCACGGTGAGCGCGAAGCCCGGCATCGCCCGCCCCATCGACGACGCCCGCACCTCGGCGCGGACGTCGGGGTGGTGGCCGTTGACCGCCACCATCCCCAGCTCGGTCTGTCCGTAGTGGTCCAGCACCGGCACGCCCAGCGCGTCCTCCGCCCAGGCCACGACGTCCGGGGTCAGCGGCTCCCCCGCGCTCGACGCCGCCCGCAGCACCAGGCCGTCCGGCACCGCCGGTCCCGACGTGCGCAGCGCGCGGAACACCGTCGGCGCCGCGGCCACGTTGCTCACCCGCTGCTCGGCCAGCACCCGCCAGAACACCATCGGCGTGAAGTTCGCCTCCAGCAGCAGCGTGCGGCGTCCGGCCGCGAGCGGCGCGCACAGCGCGTAGTACAGCCCGTAGGCCCAGCCGGGGTCGGCGGCGTTCCAGTAGACGTCGCCGTCCCGCACGTCGAGCCCGAACTCCAGGTAGGCGACGAAGGAGGCGAGCGCCCGCGCCGGCACGACCACGCCCTTCGGCTTGCCGGTCGTCCCGGAGGTGTAGAGCTGCAGGAACGCGCCGTCGGGCCCCTGCACGGCGGGCGCGGCGCCGGACGGCTCGGCCGCCAGGAGGTCGTCGAACGCGACGTCACCCGCACGAGCCCCCTCGGCCACCGTGACGATCCGCCACGGCGCGGCGGACGGGACGTCGGGGCCGGGGTCGAGCTTCGCCCGCTGGGACCCGTGGCAGACCACCACGGCCGCGTCGCTCGCCTCCAGCCGCATGACGATCCCCTGAGCGGCGAACGCGGTGAACAGCGGCACGTGCACCGCGCCGAGCCGCCACAGCGCGACGAGCGCCACCGGCAGTTCGACGCCCTTCGGCAGCAGGGTCGCGACCCGCGTCCCCGGCCCGACCCCCAGCGCGGCCAGACCGGCCGCGACGCGCTCCGAGCGTCGCCGCAGCTCGCCGTAGGTGAGGTCGGACGCGCCGTCGTCGCCGATGACGGTCACCGCCACCGCGTCGGGATCGTGGCGGTCGCACACCAGGTGCGCGACCGACAGGTCGGCCTGCCCGTACTCGGCGATCAGGGCGTCGACCCGGTCGGACGCGGTCATCGCGATCCACCTCGTTCTCGTCATCGGAAGGGCTGCTCACCGGAGGGTGGCCGAGTCTGTCAGGACACAGCGGTTCGCCGTCCGTCGCAAGCAGCCGCGCCCCGCCGCCGTCGGTGGCAGCGACACCGGCTCGGTGAGCCGGACGTGTCGGCAGGTCCATCTCGGCCACCACTCGGCGAGCGACGGGCGTCCGCGCCGGGACGCCACCGGATGGGTCTTGCGCGGGCCCGCTCGATCGGCAGGATCGGGCGGGATGATCACGGCGCCGCACGGGGACGTGGGCGCGGCGAGCAGTGAGGAGCCCGCGGATGACCGGCAGCTGGGCGCTCGAGGTCGAGCGCGAGCACATCGAGCGCACGGCGGAGGTCGACGTCCCGGTGCCGGCTCCGGCGGACGGGCAGGCCGTCCTGCGGGTCGACCGGGTAGGGGTGACGGCCAACAACGTCACCTACGCCGTGCTCGGCGAGCGGCTGCGGTACTGGCAGTTCTTCCCGGCGCTCGACCCGGGCCGGGGCCGGGTCCCGCTGTGGGGGTTCGCCGAGGTCGTCGACAGCCGGGCCGAGGGCGTCGAGGTCGGACAGCGGGTCTACGGCTACCTGCCGACGGCGTCGCACCTGCTCGTCACCCCGGCGCGGGCCGACGAGCGCGGCTTCCGCGACGCCGCTGCGCACCGCGCCGAGCTGCCGCCGGTCTACAACTCCTACACCTCGACGGCGGGCGACCCCGCCCACCAGCCCGAGCGGGAGGACCTGCAGGTCCTCTACCGGCCGCTGTTCCTCACCTCCTTCCTGCTCGCCGATCAGGTCGGTGACGTCGACGCCGCCACGGTGCTGTCGTCCGCGTCGAGCAAGACGGCCTACGGCACCGCGTTCCTGCTCAGCCGCGCCGGCCGGCGCGTCGTGGGCCTCACCTCCGAGCGCAACCGCGCGTTCACCGAGTCCCTCGGCGTGTACGACGAGGTCCTCGCCTACGAGGAGGTCGACCGGCTGCCGCCGGAGCCGACCGCCTACGTCGACATGGCCGGGAGCGCCCCGCTGCGGCAGGGTCTCCACGCGCACCTCGGCGAGCACCTGGTCCTCGACCTCGTGGTGGGCCTCACCCACCAGGACGGAGCGCCCGCCGGCCCGCTCTCGGGAGTGCGGCCCGTGGTGTTCTTCGCCCCGGACCGGATGCGGCAGCGCGCCCAGGACTGGGGCCGGTCGGGCCTCGACGCCCGGTTCGGGCGGGCCTGGCAGGACTTCGCCCCCGCCGCCGAGGGCTGGGTCGACGTCGTCGTCGGGCACGGTCCCGACGGATTGCGCGATGCGTGGCAGGACGTGCTGTCGGGGGCGGCCGCACCGCGCACGGGGCACGTGGTCCAGCTGTGACTGGCGGGGCGGCGCCTCCGCCGCTGACCTGCGGGCGCGCAGGTCGACCGGCTGGTCTCCCTCGGGGCGACCCGGCTCGAGGACGGCGGGGACGGCGCCGTCCTGCCGGCCGATCCGGACGGGGGAGTTCCGCGTCAGGGCGAGGGGAGCCTGCACGAGCCCCGGCGTGCAGGGGGAGAGCCGGGACGCGCTCGGGACGTAGACCACCTGTCGGTGCCGCCCGAGAGACGCTCACCCCGTGGGTCAGGATCGCGCCCCGATGCGAGCCGCGAGCGTCCCCAGGCCGGGACCGGTCAGATCCCCGGCGACTCCGCGACGGCCCGCGACGGCCATGAGCAGTGGTTCCGCAGGCCCTTCGACGACGGGTCCGCTGCCGGCCCTCCAGTCGAGGTCCGTGGCGACCAGCGTCAGGCCACGGACCCGCTTCGCGGCTCCGATGGTGGGTGCGGTGCGGGCGAACTCCAGCACCACGCGCATCCGCTCGGCCGGGATGTCCCGCGGCAGGCCGAGGGGGCGGCGGATGTCCTGGTGGTGGATGACCCCGTCGGTCAGGGCGATCCTCCCGCCGAAGCCGGCGGTGAGGCCACAGGGCTGCTGGTGGTCCCGCACCAGGGCGAGCAGCTCGTCGGGGCTGCGGTCGGCGTACGCGGCGACCCCCGCCGCGTTGACCCGGTCCAGGCGGAGGCCGCCGCGGACGAAGCGGCCGACGAGGCCGACCGGGCCCAGCTCCTCGTAGCTGTACATGTGGGCGACGACGTCGCGGACGCGCCACCCGGCGCACAGCGACGGCGCCTCCCACTGGGCCGGAGTGAGGGTGGCGAGGAGGTCGGCGAGCTCGGCGCGTTCCTCGCGGGCGAGGCTCATCGCGTCCACGCCGGCGGTCACGACCGACTCGCGACGGTCGTGGCGAACTCCTCCAGCAGCAGGACCCAGCCGCCACCGCCGCGGATCGCGTCGTCGATCGTGCCGCCGCCCACGAGGCGGTCGAAGCAGCCGTGCTCGACCACGACGGTGGTCTCGGCGGGGCCGTTCGCGGTGAACCGGACGTCGATCTCGCTGGCGTGCGCGGGGTCGGGGTCGAACTGCCAGCTCCCGTTGATCTGCCAGGTGAACAGCAGCCGGTGTGGTGGCTCCCACCGGAGGACGCGGCCCCAGTCGCACTCCGTGCCGTCCACGCCGCGTTCGTACCAGCGCCCGTTCTCGCGGGGCTCCAGGACCACTTCCGCGACCTCCGCCCGACCGATGTGGAACTGGTGGGGCCACCACGAGTCGATCGAGCCGGTGAACACCCGGAACGCCTCGTCGATCGGCACGGCGACGGTGGCGGTGCCGGTGATCGGGGGGATCGGCGCGGTCGTGGTCATGGGGTCTCCTGTCGGGGCTCGGGAGGAGGTGCCGCCTCGGCGACCTTCTGGAACCCGGTCAGGGCATCGGCCCAGACCCCGTCCAGCCACGCCCGCAACGCAGCCACGCCGTCGCGGTCGAGGCGGTAGATGCGGCGGGTGCCCTCGGCGTGGCTCTCGACCAGGCCGCCGTCCTTGAGGACGCGGAGGTGCTGCGACACCGCGGGGCGGCTGATCGGAAGCTGATCGGCGAGCTGCTGGACCGAGAGCGGGCCGCGGGCGAGCAGCTCGAAGATCGCGCGGCGGGTGGGGTCACCGAGGAGGCCCAACCCCGCATCTCCGTAAGCCGGCACGAACGGTAAGACTAGGCCTACCGAGGTGGGGCGGGCAAGGAGTGGATGCTCCCGGCCCGCGGGTGCCGGCCAGGATGCGGACGTGGACGACGACCCGGTGCCCGTGCCCGACGCCCTCGACGCCCTGCGGGCCTGGTTGCTCGCCGAGGACGCCTACGAGCGCGGCGATGTGCCCGACGAGGTCCTCAGCTACCTGCAGGACCACGTCGATCGGCTCCTGGGGCCGCGGACGACGCTGGTGGCGGGGGCCCTCCTGCGCGGGCACGTCGAGGCGGGCCGCGACCTCGCTGACCTGGCCCGTGACCGTTCCGCCCTGCTCGACCTGCTCGCGTCGATCGAGGGCGAGCCGCGCCCGAGCGCGGAGCTGGAGTGGCGCGCGGACCGCCCGGAACCCCCCGCCGGGGAGGCGTAGTGCCCGGCGGGGCCGACGTCCGGAGCGGCTGACGGTGCGCGTCGTCGGGCTGATCGCCGCCCTCGCGCTGCTGTGGGGGTCCGGGTTCTTCTGGATCGCCCTGTCCCTCGACGGGTTCACCCCCGTGCAGCTCACCTTCCTGCGGCTGTTCCTCGGCGCGCTCGTGCTCGTGCCGATCGTGCTGGTCCGCCGCCTGCCCCGGCCCGCCGACCGCCCGATGTGGGGACACCTGGCCGTGTCGGCGCTGATCGGCAACGCGATCCCCTACACGCTCTTCGCCGTCGCCGAGCAGACCGTCCCGTCCAGCCTAGCCGGCGTCATCAACGCCACCACCCCGCTCTGGACCCTCCTGCTCGCCGTCGCGACCCGCAGCGACGACCGGATGAGCGGCTACCGCGCGGCCGGCGTCGCGCTGGGGTTCGTCGGGGTCGTCGTGGTGTTCGAGCCGTGGAACGGCGTCGCCGGCGGCACCCTGGGCGGCATCCTCGCGTGCATCGGGGCCGCGGTCAGCTACGGGCTGGCCTACACCTACCAGGCCCGCCACCTGACGAACCGCGGCCTGCCGGCCCTGTCCCTCACCGCGGCGCAGCTCGTGCTGGCCGCCGGGTTCCTCGCCCTGGCCCTGCCGTCCGGCGGGCCGATCACCGCCCCGCCACCCCTGGCCCTCACCGCGGTGCTGGTCCTGGGGGTGCTCGGGACCGGGGTCGCGCTCGTCATCAACTTCCGGTTGATCGCCACCGAGGGGGCGACCGCCGCCAGCGTCGTCACCTACCTCGTCCCGGCCGTCGCCCTGCTGCTCGGCGTCCTCGTGCTCGGCGAGCCAGCGACCCTCGCCCTGCCCGCCGGCGGGGCGCTCGTCCTCGCCGGCGTCGCCCTCACGCGGATCCGCCGCACCGCCTGACCCCGGGGGCCACCACCGTTCGGAGCGTTCCCCGGACCCCGCCTCCGCGGGGAACGGTGTGCGAACGCTGCGTTCCTAGCGTCGTCGGTGCCGGTCGGACAGCGCGGGGGAGCGGAGGGAACCGCTCCCGGCGCCCCGACACACCGAGGAGAGCGAGAAGACGATGAGCAGCATCACCCAGCTGATCACCCGCGTGAGCCGGGTCAGCGCGGCCACGGCGATCACGGTCGGGATCTCGGCGGGTCTCGCCGCGGCCCCCGCCACCGCGGCCCCCGCCGCCGCGGCCCCGCAGCCGAGAGCGCACCTGAAGATCGTGGACATCGGCTACGACCAGTACCGGATCTCGGTCACGGGCGTGTTCCCCATGTCGCGGGACGACGCCCGGGCCCACCTCGACGACGCGGGCAACTCGGGGGGCGTGCGCTACGTCCTCCGCGGCGCCGAGCCCGCCGACCGGGGGGACGAGGCGCGGTACACGTCCTCCGTCCACGGCTTCGCCGCCGGCAACACGGCCAGTTCCGCCCTGCACGAGACGGCGGAGGGCCTGGGCTACTTCCGCAGCTTCGTCGTGGACCGCAGCGTGCTCGACGAGGACAGCGGATCGGTCGACTTCGACGACGAGCTCTACGCCCAGGTCGAGTTCATCGACGGCGACGGCAGCCGCCAGGCCGACAGCGACGTGCTCCGCACCCTCTTCTAGAGGACCCCGCTGCAGCGGCCCGGTCCCGTCCCCGTGCAACGGCCCGGCCACGACGTGGCCGGCCGCCCACCACCCCGCGGTCCCGACCGCGGGGACCACCAGGAGCCCCCAGTGCCCGTCACCCCCCTCCCACCGCGCGGCCGCGCCGCGCCCGACCCGCCCCGCACCGACGTCGCCGCCCTCGGCACCGTCCTGGGTGTCTGGGCCCATCCCGACGACGAGGCGTTCCTGTCCGGCGGCCTGATGGCCGCCGCCCGGGACGCCGGCCAGCGCGTGGTCTGCGTGACCGCGACGCTCGGCGAGCACGGCACCGCCGACCCGCGTTCGTGGCCGCCCGACCGGCTGGCCCGCGTCCGCCGCCACGAGCTCGAGGCGTCCCTCGCCGTCCTGGGCGTCGACGAGCACCACGTGCTCGGCATCGCCGACGGCACCTGCGCGGCGCAACCGCACGACGCGCTGGTGCGCCACCTCGGCCGCGTCATCGAGGCCGTCGCCCCCGACACGATCGTCACATTCGGACCCGACGGCCTGACCGGTCACGAGGACCACCAGACCGTGTCGGCGTGGGTCACCGCGGCCCGGGCCGCGGTCGCGCCCGGGACCCGGCTGCTGCACGCGACCACCACGGAGGAGTTCGCGGACGGCTGGGCGCCCGCCCGGGACGCGTTCGACGTCTTCCTCGCCGACGGGCTGCCGCTGCGGACGCCGGCCTCGGCGCTCGCGGTGCGACTGCGGCTGGACGGCGCGGCGCTGGACCGCAAGGTCGTCGCGCTCCGCGCGCAGGCCAGCCAGATGGCCGGACTGATCGCGGCCGTCGGCGAGGAGCGGGTGCGGCGGTGGTGGAGCGAGGAGGCGTTCGTCTCCGCGGACGCCGTCGCGACCACCGCCCGGACCTGGGGCACCTGGCGGGTGGCGGCATGAGCGCCCCCCTCACCCGAACCGCGCTCCTGCACCGCGGGGCCCGGGACTCGGTCGCCGTGATCCTCGCCTACCTGCCCTTCTGCCTGACCATCGACGTGGCGATGGCGGACTCGGGCGTCCCGCCGCTGGTCGCGTGGGCGTCCTCGCCGCTGCTGTTCGGCGGGGCCGGGCAGCTCATCGCCGTCCAGCTGCTCGGCGCGGGCGCGGGCGCGGCCGTCACCGTGCTGGCCGCCCTCGTCGTCAACGCGCGGTTCCTGCTCTACAGCGCGGCGCTCGCCCCGCACGTCGCTGACTGGCCGCGGCGCGCCCGGCTGGTGGCGTCGCACCTGCTCGCCGACCCCGTGTACGCGCTGAGCGCCGCCCGGTTCGCGCGGCCGGACGGCGGCGGGACGCCGCGGGACCGCATGGCCTACTACGCCGGGGTCGGCGTGACCCTGTGGTGCGCGTGGTCGCTGCTCACCGGGCTCGGCATGCTGCTCGCCGGCGTGCTGCCCGCGGACCTGCCGCTCGACGCCGCCGCCCCGCTGACGTTCCTGCTCCTGCTGCTGCCGATGCTCGGCACCCGCACCGCGGTGGTCGCCGCCGTGGTCGGGGGCCTCGCCGCCGTCGCGGCCGCCGGGCTCCCGCTGGGCCTGAACGTGCTGGTCGGTGCGGCCGCCGGGGTGGCGGCCGGGGCACTGGCGGGTGGTCGTCGTGGCTGACCCGCTGCTGGTGCTCCTCGTCATCGCCCTGGGCACCTACGCCCTGCGGGCCGCCTTCCTGGTCACGGCCCGGCCGCAGCCGCCGGCGCCGCTCGCCCGGCTGCTGCCGCACGTCGGGCCCGCGGTGCTCGCCGCGATCACGCTGCCCGCCCTGGTGGCCCCGCGCGGCGCCGTCGCGCTCGGCGACACCGTGCCCGCGCTGCTGGCCGCCGTGGTCGCCGCGCTGCTGTGGCGGCGCACGCGCAGCCTGCCGCTCGCGCTGTTCGCCGGCCTCGCCCTGTCCGTCCTGGCGCAGTGGGTGCTGGGCTGAGAGCCCCTCGGCACGATCCCCCGGCCGGACCTTCCGCGGCGGGCGGACGGCCGGGACGCTGGGCGACGGGGTGGACGGCGGGAGGTGAGGACGATGCAGGTCACGCTGCTCGGTGAGCAGCTGCTGGCGACGGCCGACGGCACCGTCCAGGTGCGGTCGTCCCGGACGCTCGCGCTCATCGCGTTCCTCGTCGCCCGCGGGGACGCCCCGCAGACCCGCCAGCGCATCGCCGCCGCGTTCTGGCCCGACTCCACCGACGAGCAGGCCCTGACGAACCTGCGCCGCGAGCTGCACCACCTGCGCCACGTCCTCGGCGACGAGCCCGCGCTCGTCGTCACCCCGCGCGACCTCGCCTGGCGCGACAGCCCGACGTGCGTCGTCGACGTCCGGGCGTTCCGGGCCGACCGCGCGGCCGCGCTCGCGGCGGCCGCCGGCGGTGACCGCACCACCTTCCTGACCCGGGCGGCGGCCGCCGTGGCCCGCTACCGGGGCGGGTTCCTGCCCGGCAACGACGACGACTGGGCCCGGGAGGCGCGCGACGAGCTGGAGCAGCAGTGCGTGGACCTGCTCGACCGCTGCGTCGCGGAGTACCGGGCGACCGGTGACCCGGCCCGGGCGCTGGAGGCCGCCCGCCGCCGCGTGGCGCTGCGCCCCCTGGAGGAGGCCGGCTACCGCACGTTGATCGAGTGCCACGGCGACCTGGGCGACCGAGCCGGCGCGACGAGCACCTACCACCACTGCGCGTCGGTCCTGGAGCGCGAGCTGGGCGTCGAGCCCGACCCCCTCACCCGCGCCGCGCTCAACCGGCTGCTCGCCCGCTCCGGTCCCGCGGTGGCCGTCCCCCCGGAGCCGCCGGCCCCGCGGACCGCCGGCCCGGGCCGGCGGATCGTCGGTCGCGAGCGCGAGCTGCGCACCCTGCGGGCGCGGTGGCGCGCCGCGGCGGAGGGGCGGGCCGGGCTCGTGCTGCTGCGCGGGGACCCCGGCATCGGCAAGTCCCGCTTGATGGACGAGCTGGCCGCCGAGGTCCGCCACGGCGGCGCCGTCGTGGCCGGTGCCCAGTGCTTCGGCACCTCGGGACGGCTCGCGCTCGCCCCGGTGGCGGACTGGCTGCGCACCCCCGCCGTCCGCGCGGTCCTGCCGTCGGTCGACCCGGTCTGGCGGACCGAGGTGGAGCGCCTGCTGCCCTCGACGCGGACCCGCGCCGATCCGGTCCCGTCCGGGGCGCCCCGGCCCGGGCCGGGCGCGATGGTCGACGCCTGGCAGCGCCACCGCTTCTTCGAGGGGCTGGGGCGGGCGCTGCTCGCGGTCGACCGGCCCGTCCTGCTGACGCTGGACAACCTGCAGTGGTGCGACCAGGAGACGCTGGCGTTCCTGACGTTCTGCCTCGGCCTGGGCGCGGACGAGCCCGTGCTGGTGGTCGCGACCGTGCGCGACGACCCCGATCCCGCCCTGGGCGCCTGGATCATCCGGATGCGGGCGACGGGCCAGCTCACCGAGATCGCGCTCGACCCGTTCGAGGTCGCCGACACCGCCGCGCTCGCCGAGGCCGTCACCGGTCGTGCGCTGAGCGCGGCCGAGGCCGACGTGCTGCACGCGACCACCGGTGGCTTCCCCCTCTACATCGTGGAGGCCGGCCGCGTCGACGCCGAGTCGTCCCCGGGCGAGCAGCTGGTGCCGGTGCTGCAGAGCCGGCTGGCCCAGGTGAGCGAGGAGGCCCGCGACATCGCGGGGCTCGCCGCCGCGGTGGGCCGCGACGCCAGCCTCGACCTGCTCACCGAGGCCGCCGACCTCCCGGCCGACTCCGTCGTCAGCGCGGTCGACGAGCTGTGGCGCAGCCGCATCCTGCGCGAGGTCGGCGGCGGCTACGACTTCTCCCACGACCTGCTCCGCGACGCCGCGTACGCCGCGGTCAGCCCGCCGCGGCGGTGGCTGCTGCACCGGCGCGTGGCGCAGGGCCTGGAGCTGCTGCACGCCGACGACCCCGACGCCGTGTCCGCGCAGCTCGCCGAGCAGTACGCCCGCGGCGGGCGTCCCGACCGCGCGGTGGACAACTACCGCCGCGCCGCCGCCGTCGCCGCGTCGATGTTCGCCCACGACGAGGCGATCCGGCTGCACGAGGCCGCACTGGAGATCGTGCGCGCGATGCCCGCCGGTCGGGACCGGACGAGCCGGGAGCTCGCGCTGGTGGAGTCGCTGGCCCGACCCCTGACCGCCCGCTACGGCCCCCCGTCGCCGCTGGTCCGGGAGACGCTGGAGCGGTCGATCGAGCTGGCCGACGCGCTCGGGCGGCGCGACACCGCCGTCGACGCGCTGGTCGGGCTGTGGGCGGCGCAGTTCGTGCACGGGGACACGGCGACCGCGCACCGCACGGCGACGCGCGCGCTGGAGATGGTCCCCCCCGACTCCCCGCTGCGCGGCCCGGCGCACTTCGGCTTCGCGGGCTCGGCGGCCAGCCTGGGTCGGCTCGCCGAGTCCGCGGAGCACTTCGCGCTGGCCGCCGAGCACGGCGGGGGCGAGGGGCACGTGCTGAGCGTCGGCACCCGGGCCGACGTGCACGGCCCCGCCTGGGCCGCGCACGTGCACTGGCTGCTCGGCGACCCCGACCGCGCCGTGGCCCTCGCCACCACCGCGATCGCGCGCGCCCGGGCCGGTGACAGCGCCCACCAGCTCGCCGTCGCCCTGGCCTACGGCGCCGTCACCCACCAGTTCCGCGGGGACCTGCCCGAGCTGCGCCGCGCCGTCGACGAGCTCGGCGAGCTGTGCGAGCGCTACTCCTTCGCCTACTACCGCGAGTGGGCGCTGGTGCTCGACGGGTGGAGCCGCCACGACGGGACGGGAGCGGCGCTGGCCCGGCGCGGCGTCGAGGGGCTCACCGCCGACGGGGCGTTCGCGCGCATGCCGTACTGGCTCTCGCTCTGCGCCGACATCGCGCGCCGGGAGGGGCGCCCGGAGGTCGCCCGCGCGACCCTGGACGCCGCGCTGGCCAGCGGCCGGGCCCGCGACGACGTGTGGTGGCTGCCGGAGGTCATGCGCATGCGGGCGGTCGACGACACCGGGGACGAGGCCGTCGCCCGCCTGCGCGCCGCGGCCCGGCTCGCCACCGAGCACGGCAGCGCGGCGCTGCTCGCCCGGTGCCACCGCGACCTGGCCGCGCGCGGCGTCCCGGTGCCGGCGTTCGGCGTTCCCGCCGTCCCCGCCGTCGGGGCGAACGCTGCGCGAACGGTCCGTTCCTAGCGTCTGAGGTGCGGCACCCGAGCAGTGCGGGTGCACCGTCCGAGAGGACCACCTCCATGACCACCTCCACGTCCGCGCCCTTCGCCGACCTCGCCGCCGCGCTGCGCGGGGAGCTCGTCACCCCCGGCGACGACGCCTACGACGCGGCCCGCGCCGTCTACAACGGGATGATCGACAAGCGGCCCGCCGCGGTCGCCCGCTGCCGGGACGCCGCCGACGTGACCGCCGCGATCGCCTTCGCCCGCACGCACGGCCTGGAGCTCGCGGTCCGCGGCGGAGGCCACCACGCCGCCGGGTTCGGCACCTGGGACGACGCCCTGGTCGTCGACCTGTCGCCGATGCGCGGCGTCACCGTCGACCCCGAGCACCGCACCGTCCGCGTGGACGGCGGCGCCACCTGGGGCGAGGTCGACCACGCCACCGTCCCCGTCGGCCTGGCCACCCCGTCGGGCTTCCTGGCCTCCACCGGCGTGGCCGGGCTGGCGCTGGGCGGCGGCATCGGCTACCTGTCGCGCCGCTTCGGCCTCACCGTGGACAACCTGCTCTCCGCCGACGTCGCCCTGGCCGACGGCCGGTGCGTCACCGCGAGCACCACCTCCCACCCCGACCTGTTCTGGGCGCTGCGGGGCGGCGGCGGCAACTTCGGCGTCGTCACCTCGTTCACGTTCCGATGCCACCCCATCGGCGAGGGCGGCACCGTCATCGGCGGCCCGGTGCTCTACGACATCGCCGACGCGCCCGAGGTCATGCGCTGGTACCGCGAGCTGGTGCCCGCCCTGCCCGAGGAGCTCTCCGGTTGGCTCGCACTGATCACGATCCCGCCCGCGCCCTCGTTCCCCGAGGAGCTGTGGGGCCGCAGGGCCTGCGCCATCGTCTGGTGCTACACCGGCCCGCACGACCGGGCCGACGACATCCTGGCCCCGGTCCGCGAGTTCGGGTCGCCCCTGCTCGTGGGGCTGCACGACATGCCGTTCACGGCGCTGCAGTCGGCCTTCGACCCGCTCTACCCGGCCGGCCTGCAGTGGTACTGGCGCGCCGACTTCTTCCGCGAGATCAGCGACGCCGCCATCGAGGTCCACCGCGAGTTCGGCGACAGGCTCCCGACCGGCCACTCCACGATGCACCTCTACCCGATCGACGGCGCCGCCGCCCGCGTCGCACCGGACGCCACCGCCTTCGCCTACCGCGACGGCGGCTGGGCGGGCGTCATCGTCGGGGTCGATCCCGACCCCGCGAACGCCGAGCTGGTCTCGGGCTGGGCGAAGGAGTACTGGGAGCGGCTGCACCCGACGTCGGCGGGGAGCGCCTACCTCAACTTCGTGGCCGACGAGGGCGCGGACCGCGTGCGCGCCGCCTACCGGGACAACTTCGAGCGGCTCACGCGGGTCAAGCGCCGCTACGACCCGGACAACACCTTCCACCTCAACCAGAACATCCCGCCCGCCGGGCGGGCCTGACCACCGCACGCACGATCCGAGGAGAGAACCATGACGGGGACCATCGACACCACCACCACCACCGACGCAGCGACGGCCGACGCCGACCGCGCGCTCAAGGCCCGGCACCGGGCGGTGTGGGCCCTCGGCGACTACCCGGCCGTGGCCACCGAGCTGATCCCCGAGCTGGGGCCCGTCCTCGTCGAGGCCGCCGGCGTGCGCGCCGGGGACCGGGTGCTGGACGTGGCCGCCGGCACCGGCAACGCCGCGGTGCCCGCCGCGCTCACCGGCGCCCGCGTGGTCGCCTCCGACCTCACCCCCGAGCTGTTCGTGGCCGGCCGCGAGTTCGCCGCCCGCCACGGGGCGACGCTGGAGTGGGAGGAGGGCGACGCCGAGGCGCTGCCCTACGCCGACGGCGCCTTCGACGCGGTGCTGTCCTGCATCGGGGTGATGTTCGCCCCGCACCACCAGCGGGCCGCGGACGAGCTGGTCCGGGTGTGCCGCCCCGGCGGCACGATCGGGCTGCTGAGCTGGACCCCCACCGGCTTCGTCGGCGACATGTTCCGCGCGATGAAGCCCTTCGCGCCCGCACCCCCGCCCGGGGCCCAGCCCCCGCCGCTGTGGGGCGACGAGGACCACGTCCGGGCGCTGCTCGGCGACCGCGTCACCGACGTCGTCGCGCGGCGGGGGACGGTGGCCGTCGACCGGTTCGCCACGCCGAGCGCGTGGCGGGAGTACTGGAAGACGGTGTACGGGCCGACGATCGCGGTGTACCGCGGGATCGCCGACGACCCGGAGGAGGTCGCGGCGCTCGACCGCGACCTCGACGCCGTCGCCGCGCGGTTCGACCGCGGCACCGGCTCGACGGTCCTGGACTGGGAGTACCTGGTCCTCACCGCGCGCCGCCGGGGCTGACCCGGCAGCCACCCGACCGCCCCGCCGGCCGGCCCTCCGGCCGGCGGTGGCGGTCGACCCCCTCCCGCTCAGCGAGGTACCGAGATGAACCCCTTCACCCACGTCGACCTGATCCGCATCCACCACGCCGACATGCGCGCCGCCGCGGACCACCACCGCCTCGTCCGGGAGGCCCACCGTGCCGACCGCCCGCAGGTCCCCCTCCTGCGCACGACGATCCGCCGCCGGGTGCGCCGGCGGGTGCGGGTGCTGCGGCTGTCCGGGCCCTGACGGCTGTCCGGGCCCTGACGGCGGCCCCGGCCCGCGGGCCCACCGGCCCCGGCTCGCGGGCCTACCGGTCCAGGCCGAGGCCCCGGCGACCGGTCTCGTTGAGCTGGTCCTCGCGGAACCGGTCCGGCCAGGTGCGCTCGTAGTGCTCCGCGGGGAAGTCGTCCGGGCTCGACCCGGTGCGGAAGGCCTCCCGCACGCTGCCGGCGTAGGCCTCGTTGCGGGGGCACCAGGGAGCGGCGGGGATGTACATGACGTCGCCCCACCCCCGCTGGTCCGTGACGGGGTCGACGCCGTGGACGACGTCGCAGTGCCACCAGACGGAGTCGCCGGCCCGGACGTCGGGGATGCCGCTGACGGCCGGCATGAGCAGCGGGTGCCACTCCTCGCTGACCGGGAACACCCGGTTGACGGTGACCCCGCACATGTCGTCGTCGGGCACGTCGGCCAGCAGCGGGCGCAGCATCAGGTAGGCCATCGCCTCGGGGATCGGCACGGTGTGCAGGACGCCCTGGTCGTGGTCCATGTCCGACAGCGCGGTCCAGCCCTGGAAGGTGCGGAACGCCGAGCACATGGTGCTGCCCGGGTACTGCGGCCCGGCGGTGCGGTGGGCGGCGTCCCACGGGTCGTACTGCTCGACCGTGCCGTCGAACAGGTGCCGGAAGGCCCGCTGGTAGGCCCGCGTCATCCACAGGTCCAGGGTGCCGGCGTCGAGGTGGGTGCCCAGCCCGCCGGAGTCGGCGCCCGGGGGGCGGCGGCGGATCCGGTCCGGGTAGAGCGAGTCGCGGTCCGGGTCGAACCACCGGACGCCGTCGGACTCGCTGCGCCACCGGTGGTTGAGGAAGGACTGCACGCGGGCCGTCCGGTCGCTCTGGCGGGCCTGCATCTGCGCGGGCGACCAGTACACCGGGTAGATCTCGGGCTTCGAGCCGACGCTGCCGAAGAAGTCGTCGCCGGGGCCGCGGTAGTGCTCGAAGAACCGGTTGCCCTCGACGTAGTCGACGATCCCGCGGTCCCAGGCCAGCGCCTGCTCGCGGGGGAAGTGACCGCGCACCACCAGGCACCCGCGCCGCTGCAGCCCGTGCAGGACGTCGTCCGGGACGGTGCCGGCGGCGATGTCGGCGTAGTCGACGACCGGCCAGACCGTCCCGCCGCGCTCCCGCTCCGCGACGATCTCGGCGACCTGCGCGGCGACCCGCTGCTCGACGACGGCGAACACGTCCTCGACGGTGCGCCCCGACGCGGCGATGCGGGCCCGGATCGCCGCCTTGACCTCGCGGACGGCCGCCCCGAGGTCCGCGGGCGTGGACTCCCAGTGCGGCAGGTCCGGCAGGGTGGCGGTGTCGACGGTGCTGGTCACTCGGGCTCCCCAGGTAGGAATCCTTACTAGAACCGGACCCGAGGGTAGACGGCCTCCCGCTTCCAGGCAAGACTCCTCACTAGAGTGGTTCGGTGGCCCCGAAGCCCTCGCTCGACCTGCTGCGGTCGCTCACCGACGAGCACGTCCTGCTCGCCCTGATGGAGCACCCCCGCCTCACCCGCGCCGAGCTCGCAGCCCGGACGGGGATCTCCAAGCCGACCGTCTCGGAGAGCGTGCGGCGGCTCTCCGCGGCCGGGCTCGTGGTCGACACGGGGGAGCGGACCACCGGCCGGGGCCGCATCGGCTCCTACTACGGCCTGTCCGAGCACACCGGGTGCGCCCTCGTGGTCGACGTGGCCCCCGGAGGGATCGTCGCCGAGACGGTGGACGCGCACGGCCGGGTGCTCGCCCGGACGAGCGACCCGGTGGGTCGACCCGCCCGCCCGGACGAGGTGGCCCGCACGCTGCGGACGGCGGCCCGCGCGGTGGCCGAGCGGACGACGCGCCGCATTCGCCTCGCCGTGGTCAGCGCCGCGGACCCGGTGGACCGGGCGAGCGGCCGCCTGGTCCACCTGCCGGACGCGCCGTTCCTGCTCGGCGAGCTGTCGCCCCCCGACGTGCTGGCCGACCTCGTCGACGGACCGGTCCTGGTCGACAACGACGTCAACTGGGCGGCGCGCGCCGAGCGCTCGGCCGGCGAGCCGCCCGCCGACGATTTCGCCTACCTGCACCTCGGCGAGGGCCTCGGCTGCGCGGTCGTCGCCGACGGCGAGGTCCGACGGGGGCACGGCGGCCTGGTCGGCGAGATCGCCCACCTCCTCACGGTCGGCCCCGACGGCCGGGCCGTCCCCCTCACCGAGGTGCTCGCGACGCTGGGGCTCCACCGCCCCGGCGGCACCGCGGTCGACGTCGACGCGCTCCGGGCGGCGGTCGTCCGCGACTCCGGGGTGGCGACGGCCCTGGCCCGGGCCGTCGGCGGTGTGCTGGCCGCGCTGGTCGCCCTGGCCGACCCCGCGGTCGTCGTCGTCGGGGGCGCGTGGGGCCGCGACCCCCGCGTCCTCGACGCGGTCGTCGCCGAGTCCCGGCACCTGACCCGCCGGGTGCCGGTGCGAGCGGCCCGGCTGACCGACGACGCGCCGATGACCGGCGCGCGCCGCCACGCCCTCGACGGCCTGCGCGCCGCGATCACCGACAGCGTGCGGAGCACCGCGGGCTGAGACCGGCCGGCGCGCCGCGAGGAGATCCCGCACGCGGGTGTCGAGAACCCGCGGCCGGCTCCGTCCCCGGGGTGCGAGCGGCCAGGATGGGCCGCACCAGCACCGAGGAGAACGACGATGGCCAAGTACCTGCTGCTCAAGCACTACCGCGGCGCCCCGGCTCCGGCGAACGACGTGCCGATGGAGCAGTGGACGCCGGAGGAGATCACGGCGCACGTCCAGTACATGCGCGACTTCGCGACCCGGCTGGAGGGCACGGGCGAGTTCGTCGACGGCCAGGCGCTCGCCCCCGAGGGGATGTGGGTCCGCTACGACGGCGAGGGACGGCCGCCGGTCACCGACGGCCCGTTCGCCGAGACCAAGGACCTCGTCGCCGGGTGGATGATGATCGACGTCGACAGCCACGAGCGCGCCCTCGAGCTGGCGGCGGAGCTGTCGGCCGCCCCGGGGGCCGGCGGGGAGCCGATCCACGAGTGGCTGGAGCTGCGCCCGCTCATGGCCGAGCCGCCCACCATCACGGAGTGAGCCACCGGTGGACGAGGTGCTGCTGCGGAGCCTGACCCCCGCCGTGCTCGGCGTCCTCGTCCGCCGCGGCGCCGACTTCGCCCGGGCCGAGGACGCCGTGCAGGACGCGCTGGTCGAGGCGGTGCGCGTCTGGCCGACCGACCCGCCGCGGGACCCGAAGGGCTGGCTGGTCGCGGTGGCGTGGCGCCGGTTCCTCGACGCGACGCGGTCGGACGCCGCCCGGCGCCGCCGGGAGGACGTCGTCGAGGAGGAGCCGGCGCCCGGGCCGGCGTCCGCGGTGGACGACACGCTCCAGCTCTACTTCCTGTGCGCCCACCCGTCGCTGACCCCGTCGTCCGCGGTCGCGCTGACGCTGCGGGCGGTGGGCGGGCTGACCACCCGCCAGATCGCCCGGGCCTACCTCGTGCCCGAGGCGACGATGGCGCAGCGCATCAGCCGGGCCAAGCGCACGGTGTCGGGGGTGCGGTTCGACCGGCCCGGTGACGTCGGGACCGTGCTGCGCGTCCTCTACCTGGTGTTCAACGAGGGCTACTCGGGGGAGGTCGACCTGGCCGCCGAGGCCGTCCGGCTCACCCGGCAGCTCGCGGCCGCGGTCGACCACCCCGAGGTGGCGGGGCTGCTCGCCCTGATGCTGCTGCACCACGCGCGCCGCGCCGCCCGGACCGCGCCCGACGGCAGCCTGGTGCCGCTGGTCGAGCAGGACCGCGGCCGCTGGGACACCGGGCTGATCGCCGAGGGCGTCGAGATCCTGCAGGCGGCCCTGGCCCGCGACCGGCTCGGGGAGTTCCAGGCCCAGGCCGCGATCGCGGCGCTGCACGCCGACGCGCCCACCGCCGCGGAGACGGACTGGGTGCAGATCGTCGAGTGGTACGACGAGCTCGCCCGCCTGACCGACAGCCCGGTGGTGCGGCTCAACCGGGCCGTGGCCGTGGGGGAGGCCGACGGGCCGCGCGCCGGCCTCGCGGCCCTGGCCGCCGTCGACGACGCGGTGCCGCGCCACACCGCGGTGGCGGCGTACCTCCACGAGCGCGCCGGGGACCGGGCGACGGCGGCGCGGCTCTACGCCGAGGCGGCCGGCCGCGCCACCTCCGCCGCCGAGCGCGACCACCTCACGCGCCGGGCCGCCCGCCTCAACACCGGCAGGGGCGGGTGAGGGGCGGGCTCCGCACTGCCGCACCGCTGTGAGCCACGGCACGACCCCGGTCCGGGAATGACCGGGGCCGGGAGGGGGTTGACCCGGACGTCCGGATCGGGTGGACTCGACCCCGGCTCCCGAGGAGCCGCAGGTGCAGAGGCCGCCACCGGGGCGCCGGTCCCACAGGGACCCCCCCGGATCGACCCCGATCCGGGGCGTGTACGGTACTCAACACAAGCCCCGAGCGGTTCGCCTAGCGGCGGGTCACAGGTGTGCGGGTGTCTTTTGAGAACTCAACAGTGTGTCGAGCTTTATCATGTTCTGGTTGTTGTGCCAGATATGTTTGTTGACCGAGCCCCGTCTCGGTCATTTGTAGGGCCAGTTTTTGTTGGAGAGTTTGATCCTGGCTCAGGACGAACGCTGGCGGCGTGCTTAACACATGCAAGTCGAGCGGTAAGGCCCTTCGGGGTACACGAGCGGCGAACGGGTGAGTAAC